>Ga0209382_10000113_pt1 | contig 118390 bp, 131 predicted proteins | sample SoiMetdeltSBSDD5_FD_187599 | JGI IMG/M metagenome (GOLD analysis project Ga0209382, IMG submission 187599) | Bulk soil microbial communities from a Populus tree surrounding site in Tennessee, USA - Soil MetaG P. deltoides SBSDD5 (SPAdes) (version 2) | ecosystem: Environmental > Terrestrial >... | reverse complement strand
ACGCGGCGTCACTCCGTCAGGCTTTCGCCCATTGCGGAAAATTCCCCACTGCTGCCTCCCGTAGGAGTCGGGACCGTGTCTCAGTTCCCGTGTGGCTGGTCGTCCTCTCAGACCAGCTACCCGTCATAGCCTTGGTGAGCCATTACCTCACCAACTAGCTGATAGGCCGCGAGCCCCTCCAAGAGCGGCAGCTTTCGCCACCTTTCCTCCCCAGATTTCGCAACCCGAGGAACGTATCCGGTATTAGCCTCCCTTTCGAGAGGGTATCCCGAACTCGAGGGCAGGTTACCCACGTGTTACTCACCCGTGCGCCACTAGGACCGCCGATGTATTGCTACACCGATGATCCCCGTTCGACTTGCATGTGTTAAGTACGCCGCCAGCGTTCGCTCTGAGCCAGGATCAAACTCGCCATAAAAAGCGATGAACCTGGTCCTCTAGCTCGAACGTGTTACTGCGATTGCTATGCAGTCACTCGGCCGAGCGCAAGGTACTCGTTAGAACGGATGGTGCTCACACCTTTTCGGTGAGCCAGTAGCATATGCGACTTTCAAAGAGCGCTGCGGTCAGCTTGGAAGGTGACCGGACTCGCTACTCTTACGCGACCGTTGCCCGAATTCGTCTCGGGCAAAGCATGACTATACTCATGGCCCCTGGGGCTGTCAAGTCCTTGGGTGACTAATTTTTGGCGTCCCCCGGCGCCTCGATGACGACGCGGTACACGCGGCGCTTTCCCACCTTGATCGCGTACCGCCCCACCCCCAGCGTCTCGTCGAGATCCCGGACACGCTGCCGGTTCACCTCGACGCCGCCCTGCTGGATCAGCCGCCGCGCCTCCGACGTGGAGGGCGCGATCCCGGCGTCCTTCAGGACCCGCCACACCGGCCGGGGGGCTTCCAGGGCCGGGAGGACCGCACCGGGGACGTCGCCCGCGTCCCCCTCGAACACCCAGCCAATGTCGTCGTCGAACGCCCGCTGGGTCGTCCGTTCGGCCTCCCGCCTGGCCGCCTCGCCGTGGACGAGCTGGGTGACTTCGGCGGCCAGCACCCGCTGCGCCTCGCGCTTCTCGGGTGCGGCCTGGCTCTGGCGAATCAGGTCGTCGATCTCGACGGGGCTCAGGAACGTGAAATACCTCAGAAATCGCCCGACATCGGCGTCGGCCGTGTTCAGCCAGAACTGGTACATCTCGTAGGCGGACGTCCGGGACGGATCGAGCCAGATGTTCCCGCTCTCGGTCTTACCGAACTTCGTCCCGTCCCCTTTGGTGACGAGGGGCACGGTGAGCCCATAGGCGGCGGCCCCGCGCACCCGGCGGATGAGCTCGGTGCCGGCCGTGATGTTGCCCCACTGGTCGCTGCCGCCCATCTGGAGCGTGCAGCCGTGCCGCTCGTGCAGCGCCAGGAAGTCGTAGGCCTGCAGCACCTGGTAGCTGAACTCCGTGTAGGAGATGCCGGCCCCCAGGCGGTTCCGCACCGACTCCCGTGCGACCATCGCCCCCACGCTGAAGTGCTTGCCGATGTCCCGGAGGAACGGGACGAGCTCCAGTCGGGACAGCCACTCGTAGTTGTCCACGAGGATCGCGGCATGTGGACCACGGTCGAAGTCGAGGAAGGGGCGGACCTGGGCCTTGAGCCGGTCCGCCCACGCCGCCACCTGCTCCGCGGCATTGAGGGCACGCTCGCCGGCCTTTCCCGCCGGATCGCCGATGAGCCCGGTGCCGCCGCCGACCAGCACGATGGGTCGATGGCCGGCGCGCTGGATGCGCCGGAGTGCCAGGAGCGGAACGAGGCTGCCGACGTGCAGACTGTCGGCGGTGGGATCGAAGCCCACGTAGATCGTCCGCACCGCCCCCGTCAGGTGGGCGCCGAGCTCGACCGGCGTGGTGACGTCCGCGACGAGCCCGCGTTGCTCGAAGTCTTCCAGGACTGATGTCGACATACCTTCGGCCCGAGCCGGCATTATCGCACGGGGCGCTGCGACGGCGGACGACCCCGCCGGTATAATGGCTGCGCCATGGCCTCAGAGAAGAACGGTTCGGGGGCCGACAAGAAACGCCCGGCGCGGCCGCCGCGCCGGTGGTTGCGGGGGATCCTCATCGTCGCGGGGATCGTCTCGCTCCTGGTGGGCGCCGCCGGGGCGGTCGCGGCGCTGTGGGCGTTCACGATTCTCCCGCGCACCCTTCCCTCGGTCACCGCGCTCGAGACGTTCCAGCCTCTGATCGGCACCAAGATCTACGACGACAACGACGAGCTCATCACCGAGATGCACGTCGAGCGGCGCATCTTCGTGCCGCTGGCCCACATTCCCCAGGCCCTGCGCGACGCGGTCATCGCCACCGAGGACAAGCGCTTCTATTACCACTGGGGCATCGATCCCATCGGCATCGGCCGGGCGGTCGTCCAGAACTACCGGCGGGGCCGGGTCGTCGAGGGCGGCAGTACGATCACCCAGCAGCTCACCAAGGTGCTGTTCCTCACCCCGGACAAGAGCCTGGAGCGCAAGCTCAAGGAGGCGGTGCTCGCTCTCGAGCTCGAGCGACGCTACACGAAGGACCGCATCCTCGAGATGTACCTGAACCAGGTCTACTTCGGACACGGCGCCTACGGCGTCGAGGCGGCCTCGCGGACGTACTTCGGCAAGTCGGTCTCGGAGCTGAGCGTGCGCGAGGCGGCGCTGATCGCCGGCCTGCCGCGGGCGCCGACGACGTACTCGCCGTTCGAGCACGGCGACGCCGCCAAGCGACGCCGGGAGGTCGTGCTCCGGCGCATGGTCGAGTACGGTGCCCTCAAGGACGCCGACTCCAAGAAGTTCGCCCGCACGGACCTCGGCCTCATCCCGCCCGAGCGTCGGCGCACCACCGGCCAGTACTTCCTCGAGTACGTGCAGCAGACCCTCGAGGCGAAGTACGGGGCCGACATGGTGTTCAAGGGTGGCCTCAACGTCTACACCACGCTCAACCCCACGATGCAGCTGGCCGCCGAGCAGGCGCTGCGGGACGGTCTCAAGGCCCTGGAGGGCCGCACCAAGGGCCGGCCCGGCGAGCACCCCGAGGGCGCGATCGTGACGGTCGAGCCGCAGACCGGCTACGTCCGGGCGATGGTCGGTGGCTACGACTTCTTCCGGAGCGAGTTCAACCGCGCGGTCCAGGCCCGCCGCCAGCCCGGCTCGGCCTTCAAGCCCTTCATCTACGTCGCCGCGGTGGAGTCGGGGCTGACCCCCGCGACCCGGGTCGAGGATGCGCCCGTCTCCTATGCGGTCGGCCCGAACGGGCAGACGTGGAAGCCCGAGAACTACGATCGAAAGTTCCGGGGCCCGACGACCTTGCAGCAGGCGCTGGAGGAGTCGGTCAACATCGTCACGGTCAAGGTCCAGGAGCGCGTGGGGCTGAACCGGACCATCCAGGTGGCGCGGCGCTTCGGAATCGCGAGCCCGCTCGGCCTCAATCTCAGCCTCGCGCTGGGCACCTCCGACCTGACGCTCATCGAGCTGACCTCGGCGTACGGCGCCCTCGGCAACCAGGGTCAGTGGCTGCCCCCCACGGCGATCCGCTACGTCACCGACCCCCAGGGCAAGCTCCTCGAGGAGCACCTTCCGGAGCCGCGCGAGGCCGTCACGCCGGAGACGGCGTACGTCGTCACCCACATGCTGCGCGGGGTCGTCGAGCGCGGCACGGGCCAGGCCGCCAAGGTGCTCGGGCGACCGATCGCCGCGAAGACGGGGACGACCAACGACTACTCCAACGCGTGGTTCATCGGCTACACGCCGCGGCTGGCGACCGGGGTCTGGGTCGGGTACGACCGTCCGCGCAGCCTCGGCAAGGACGAGACGGGCTCGCGCGTCGCCGTCCCGATCTGGGTCACGTACATGGGCAAGGTGCTCGGCGACAGCCCGAAGGAAGACTTCCCGATGCCCGAGCGGGTCGTCATGGCGCCCGTCGACCTGGACGCCTCGAACGAGTGTGTCCGCGTCGTCACGATGGCGTTCGTGAAGGGCACCGAGCCCGCGGTGGCCTGCGGTGTCAGGCGCCAGGCGGTGCCGGGCGCGCCGCCCGGAGTCGGCGAGACCCCCGCCCAGCCGCCCGCGCCCGCTCCCGCTCCGGTGCCGGGGTCGGTGCCGACGCTGCCGGGGCGGCCGCAGGCGGGCGACCCGTTGCCGCCGATGGCGTTGACGCGTGACGTGACCGGACGACCGGTGCCCCCGGCGGGGCCGCAGCGCGCGCCGCCGGTGTGGCCGTCGATCCAGGGCCCCTGAACGCTCAGCCCTCGGCGCGCGGGTAGGCCGCCGCCACCTCCGCCCACGCGGCTCCGGCAAGCAGCCGGTCGAACACGGACTCCAGATCGGCGATCGGCACGCGGATCTGCTCCATGGAGTCGCGCTCGCGGATCGTCACCCGCTGGTCGCCCACCTCGCCCTTCTCCGGATCGCCGACCGTCTTCACGTCGACGGTGACGCAGTACGGCGTGCCGACCTCGTCCTGCCGCCGGTAGAGGCGCCCGATGGCGGCGGTGTCGTCGTAGATCGTGATCCACCGGCGCGCTAGGCGAGTCCGCAACTCGTGGCCGGTGGCGACGATCTCCGGCCGTTTCTTGAGGAGCGGGAGCACGGCGATCTTCACCGGCGCCAGCTCAGGGTGGAACCGCAGGACGACGCGCTTCTCGCCCCGCACCTCCTCCTCGCGGTAGGCGTCGAGCAGGAACGCGAGCAGCGCCCGATCGACCCCGGCCGAGGGCTCGATCACGAACGGAACGACGTGCTCCTTGCGCTCCTCGTCGAACCAGGTCAGCGACTTGCCGCTGAACTTCGCGTGCTGCTTGAGGTCGAAGTCGGTGCGGTTGGCGATACCCATCAGCTCGCTCCAGCCCATGGGGAAGCGGTAGAGCAGGTCCACCGTCCGCTTGGAGTAGTGGGCGAGCTCGTCGCGCGCGTGCTCGTGGCGCGTGAGGTTCTCGGGCTGCAGCCCGTAGCGGGTGAACCAGGCCTCGCAGTCGTCGATCCACCGGTCGTGCCACACCTCGTCGGCGGGCCGGCCGTCGATCGTCTCGTTGGGGTTGACGAAATACTCGATCTCCATCTGCTCGAACTCGCGCGAGCGGAAGATGAAGTTGCCGGGCGTGATCTCGTTGCGAAACGCCTTGCCGATCTGCGCGATGCCGAACGGGAGCTTGCGCCGTGTCGACTGGAGCACGTTGTCGAAGTTCACGAAGATGCCCTGGGCCGTCTCCGGCCGCAGGTAGGTGACGGACGCCTCCTCCTCGACCGGGCCCATGAACGTCTTGAACATCAGGTTGAACTGCCGCGGGGCGGTCAGCTCCCCCTTCCCGCACTCCGGGCACAGGGTGCGCCGGGCGTCGCAGTGCTTGCACGCCTCGCCGGCGGCGATCGTGAACTTGTTCCCCTTGGTGGCCGGGCAGTAGTGGACCCACGGCATCCCGTCCACCTGGTCGGCGCGGAAGCGCCGCTTGCACTCGCGGCAGTCGACCATGGGATCGGTGAAGTGATCGACGTGGCCGCTGGCCTTCCACACCGTCGGGTGCATGAGGATCGACGCGTCGAGCCCCACCATGTCCCCGCGCTGCTGCACGAAGTCGCGCCACCACACGCGCTTGATGTTGTTCCGCAGCTCGACGCCGAGCGGGCCGTAGTCCCAGCACGAGCCGGTGCCGCCGTAGATCTCGCTCGACTGGAAGACGAAGCCGCGGCGCTTGCACAACGAGACGAGGACGTCCATCGAGACACTCATGCGCGCTCTCCTGAGGTGGGCTCCAGCCGCTGCAGCTCGCGGAGGAAGCGTCCGCTCCGCGTGGGCTGGCCGATGAGTCGTGACACGTGGGCGTCGAGGACGGCCCGGAGCTCGGGTCCGGCCCGACCGACGGGCGTGGACACGGCCTCGTCCCACCGCGCGCTCCGCAGCCGCGCGAACGCCGCCACCGTGGCCGGCGCGACCGTCACCGCGTCGGTGGCGGGCCGGCAGCGCTCGCACACCAGCCCCCCCTCGGCGAGGGCCGGGCGCGGGAACGGATAGGCGCGGCCGCACTCGACGCAGACGTCCAGGCGCGGCCGGTGGCCGAGCACGTCCAGGCAGCGCACGCCGAAGCAGACGGCCACGCGGGCCGGCCGGGCCGAGGCTTCCAGCGCGTGCAGGGCACGGACCAGGAGGCCGTACAGGGCGGGCTGGCGGTCGCGCTCACCCGTCGTGCGCGCGACCACCTCCACCACCCAGGCCGCCTCGGCGAGCGTGTCCAGGCGCTCCCGCAGGCCCGCGAACGGGTGGGTGATGTCGAAGTGGTCGATCCGGACGAGGTCGCTCCGTCCGGTATCGAAGAACACGAGCTGGCCCAGGGTGAACAGCTCGAGGGCGCCCCCGAAGCGGGAGCGGATCCGCCTTGCCGCCTTCGCCACGCCACGCACCCGGCCGAAGTCGCGGGAGAAGAACGTCACCACCCGGTCGCTCTCGCCGAGCGGGAAGCTGCCGATCACGACCGCCGCCGACCGTCCCAGTCCCATGTCAGGACGTCAGGCGGAAGCCGAACTCACGCAGGGCGCGCTCGTCCTTCCGCCAGTTGCGTCGCACCTGCACGTGCAGGTCGAGGAACACCTTGATGCCGAAGAACGCCTCGAGCTGCCGACGGGCCTCGGTCCCGATGCGCTTGAGCATGCCGCCGCCCTTGCCGATGAGGATCCCCTTCTGCGAGTCCTGCTCGACGAAGACGCTGGCCCGGATGTACAGGCGCTCGGGGTCGGCGCGCTCGGTCAGCTCCTCCACCCGCACCGCGACGGCGTACGGCACCTCCTGGTGGGTGAAGTGGAAGACCTGCTCGCGGATGACCTCGGCCACCCAGAACGTCTCCGGCTGATCGCTGGTGGCATCGGCCGGGAAGAACGGCGGATGCTCGGGCAGCGCGGCGAGCAGCGCGGCGAGCAGCGCGTCGCAGCCGGTGCCGTCCGCCGCGGAGATCGGGAACAGCGCCTGGAAGGGGTGGACCGTGCCCCAGCGCTCGAGGAGCGGCAGCAGCGCGGTTTTGGGCTTCACGAGGTCGACCTTGTTCAGCGCGCACACCACGGTGCCGCGGTACTCGCGCAGCGAGGCCAGCACGAGGTCGTCCGGCATGGAGCGGTCGGTGGCGTCCACCACCACGCAGACGGCGTCCACGTCCTCCACCGCGCGCTGGGCGGTCCGGAGCATGAAGTCCCCCAGCATGCCACCGCCGCTGTGCAGGCCAGGCGTGTCGACGAACACGACCTGGGCGTCCGGCCGGTGCAGGATGCCGGTGATGCGATTGCGGGTCGTCTGCGGCCGCGGCGACACGATCGCCAGCTTCTGGCCCACGAGCCGGTTGAGCAGCGTGGACTTGCCGGCATTCGGCTTGCCGATGAGGGAGACGAAGCCGGCGCGGAACCCGGAGAGGGGCTCCGCCTCGGCTCGGAGGGGGGCTTCGCCCCCCTTCCGACGGTCGTCGCGCGCCTGAGGGCGCGCTCCTCCCTGCCTCCCCCCAGGATCGGTTGCGCCGGCGGAGCCGGCGCTCGAAACGTCATCAACCACGGAGCAGTCCCTTCCACAGGCGCGGGGACGCGGTGCGGAGGATGTCGCGCTCGCGGCGGTGCATGAGATCGGCTTCTATGGGGTCGCGGTCGTCGTAGCCCACGAGATGAAGGGTACCGTGAGTGACCAGCAGATCGAGCTCCAGCGCCAGGGGGACGCCCAAGCGCCGGGCCTGACGGCGCGCGGTGTCGGCGGAGACGACGATCTGGCCGAGGAGCTGCCCAGCCGCATCGGAGGCCTCGAGCGGGAAGGCCAGGACGTCGGTGCGCCGGCCGATGCCGCGGTATTGGGCGTTCATCCGGCGAATCTCGGCGTCGTCGACGATCGCGACGTCGACGGTGCCGCCAGGGCGGCCCAGCGCGGTCAGCGCGCGCACCACGGCTCGGGCCAGTCGGGATGCGTGGATCGGGACGCGATGCTGGCGGTTGTCGATGGCCGCCGGCATCAGCTCGCGCCGGTCGTCGCCTCGTCGTCGCGGGCGGGCGTGGCCTCGGCGGGCGCGCGGGTCGCTCCTGCGCGCGACTCGTGGGCGCCGTACGCGCGGATGATCGCCGAGACCAGCCGGTGGCGCACCACGTCGTGGTCGTCGAAGTACACGAACGTGATGCCGGGGACGCCCTTGAGGATCGCCTGGACCTCGATGAGCCCGGAGTGGCGCGAGGCCGGCAGGTCGACCTGGGTGACGTCGCCGGTGATCACCATCTTGGAGTTGAACCCGAGCCGGGTCAGGAACATCTTCATCTGCTCGGTAGTGCTGTTCTGCGCCTCGTCCAGGATGATGAACGCGTCGTTGAGCGTACGGCCGCGCATGTAGGCCAGCGGCGCGATCTCGATCGCGCCCTTTTCCATGAGCGAGGCGACCTTCTCGGCCTCGAGCATGTCGTAGAGCGCGTCGTACAGCGGGCGGAGGTAGGGGTGCACCTTCTCGTAGAGGTCGCCGGGGAGGAAGCCGAGCCGTTCCCCGGCCTCGACGGCGGGCCGGGTCAGCACGATCCGCGCGACCTCGCGCTTCATGAGCGCGGAGACGGCCATCGCCACCGCCAGGAACGACTTGCCGGTGCCGGCGGGGCCGATGCCGAATACCATGTCGTGGCCGCGGATGGCGTCGACGTACCGCTTCTGGCCGCGCGTCTTCGGCGTGATGAGCTTCTTGCGCGAGGGGACCGCGATCGCGTCGCTGAACACCGACTTGAGATCGGCGTCGGCGTCGTCAGCGATCATCCGCAGCGCGGCCCGCACCTCACCACCCCGCACCGGCGCCCCCGAGCGGAGCAGCTCGGCCAGCTGCGTGATGGCGCGCTCGGCACGACGGACGCCGCGCTCGTCGCCCTTGACCATGATGTCGTGGCCGCGGGCCACGATGCGGACGTCGAACTCGGACTCGAGGGTGCGGAGGTGATCGTCGTTGCGGCCCAGCAGCTCGCCCAGGTCCACGTCGGGCGCGAGCGACAGCCGGCGGGTGATGGTGGTGGTCGCCTCGCTCAACTTCTATCGTTCCCTGCCCCCGAGTTTACCATGCGCGCTGCGGTCACCGCGGTCGCTCCGGCTCGGGCGGGACGACCCGGATGTGCAGCTCACGCAGGCGCTCCGGCGGCACCGGCGACGGCGCCTGCATCATGAGGTCCTGCGCCTGCTGGTTGAGCGGGAAGGCGATGACCTCGCGCAGGCTGCTCTCCCCGGCGATCATCATGACGATGCGGTCGATGCCGGGGGCGGAGCCGCCGTGGGGCGGCGCCCCGTACTTGAACGCGTTCAGCATCCCGCCGAAGCGAGCCTCGACGTCCTCGCGGCTGTAGCCCGCGATGCCGAAGGCCTTGTACATGATGTCGGGCTGGTGGTTGCGGATCGCACCGCTGGAGAGCTCCACGCCGTTGCACACGATGTCGTACTGGTACGCCTTGATGGTGAGCGGGTCCTGCCGCTCCAGCGCCTCCAGCCCCCCCTGCGGCATCGAGAACGGGTTGTGGCTGAAGTCGATCCGGCCGGTCTCCTCGTCCCGCTCGTACATCGGGAAGTCGATGATCCAGCAGAACCGGAAGGCGTTCGGCTCGATCAGGCCGAGGTCCTCGCCCAGCTTGACGCGGACGCGGCCGGCCAGCTTGTCGGCCGCCGCCCGCACGTCCCCCACGAAGAACACCGCGTCGCCGTCGGTGGCGCCGGTGACCTCGCGCAGCCGGGCCAGTCGGGGCGGGTCGAGGAACTTCGCGATCGGCCCGCGCGCGCCGCCCTCGGCGAGCGTCGCGTAGCCGAGCCCGGGGGCGCCCTGCTCGCGTGCCCACTGGTTGAGCTTGTCGAAGAAGCTGCGCGGCTGGACCGCCGCGCCGGGCGCCCGGAGCGCGCGCACGATGGCGCCCCGCTCGATGGCTGTCGCGAAGACGGCGAAGTCGGAGCCGCGGAACACCTCGGTGACGTCGGTGATCACGAGCGGGTTGCGCAGGTCGGGCTTGTCGGTCCCGTACCGCGCCAGCGCGTCGTCGTAGGTGATCCGGGGGAACGGCGCCGCCGTCACGACGGCGTCGGGCCGGAACTCCGTGAAGACCCCGTGCATGATCGGCTCGATCGCGGCCCATACGTCCTCCTGGGTCACGAACGACATCTCGAGGTCGAGCTGGTAGAACTCGCCGGGCGAGCGATCGGCGCGGCCGTCCTCGTCGCGGAAGCACGGGGCGATCTGGAAGTAGCGGTCGAAGCCCGCCACCATCAGCAGCTGCTTGAACTGCTGGGGGGCCTGCGGCAGCGCGTAGAACTGCCCCGGGTGGATGCGGCTCGGCACCAGGTAGTCGCGGGCGCCCTCGGGCGAGCTCGACGTCAGGACCGGCGTCTGGAACTCGGTGAAGCCGGCCGCGATCATGCGGCGGCGGATGCTCGCGATCACCGCGCTGCGCAGGAGGATGTTGCGGTGCACCGCCTCCCGCCGCAGGTCGAGAAACCGGTAGCGTAGCCGCGTCTCCTCCGGAAACTCGGTCTCGGCGTTGACCTGCAGCGGCAGCGGCTCGGCCACGGAGTCCACCGTCAGCTCGTCGACCGCGAGCTCGACCTCGCCGGTAGGCAGCTTGGGGTTGACCGCGTCAGGACCGCGCGCCACCACCTTCCCGGTCACTGTCACGACGCTCTCCAGCCGCAGCCCGGAGGCCGCCGCGAAGCTGGGGCTCGCCGCGTTCACCACGCACTGGGTGATGCCGTAGTTGTCCCGCAGGTCGATGAAGACGAGCTGGCCGTGGTCGCGCTTGCGGTGCACCCAGCCCGACAGCCGGGCCGTCCGGCCGACGTCGCCGGCGCGTAGCTCGCCCGCGGTGTGCGTCCGGTAGCGATGCATCAGCCGCGCTCCCGAGGACCGGTCAGCGGCTTCACGATGGCCGGCCCCGATCCCTCGCACGTCGCATAGCCCCAGAAGCCGTGCGTCGCGAGGTCGCCGAGCTGCTTGCCGACGTTCTTCCGCCTGAGCTCCAGCGACACCAGATCGCCTCCCGCTCGCAGGGCGCGCGCGGCCGCCAGCGCCGCGGTCAGGTCGCCGCCGGCGTCGACCAGCAGCGCGATCCGTCGGCCCGCCGTCGCGACGGCGGCGGCGGATCCGGGGTCCTCGGCGGCACCGCGCTCGACGAGGATCGCGATGAGCCGCTCGAAGCCGATCGAGAAGCCGCACGCCGGGACCTCGCGCCCGAGCAGCTTGCCGACCATGCGGTCGTAGCGCCCGCCCCCCGCGATCGACGATGGGAAGGCCGGCGAGGAGATCTCGAAGATCGTGCCGGTGTAGTACCCCATCCCCCGCACCAGCGTCGGATCGAACTGCACGCGGGCGCCCATGGGCATCTCGCCACTGGCGGTCTTGATGATCGACGCCAGCGACTCGAACGCCTCGGCGGCCTCACCGGCGCCCAGCAGCGCGCGCAGCGCCTCGAGCGAGGCCTCGCCCTTCTGCAGCGTGGGCAGCAGGCGGGCGAAGCGGTCGACGGCCGCCGCGTCGAGCCCGGACCGGCCGAGCTCGGCCAGCACCCCCTCGGCGCCGATCTTGTCGAGCTTGTCGAAGGTGATGAAGAACCCCGCCTGGGCGGTCTCGGCGAAGCCGCAGTGCCGGGCGATGAGTCCGAGGATGCGGCGGTCGTTGATCCGCACGATCAGGTCGCGGAGGCCGAGCCGCGCCAGCGCCTCGCCCGTGGCCAGGATCAGCTCGACCTCGACGACGATCGAGCCCTGGCCGAGCGTGTCGATGTCGCACTGGGTGAACTGACGGAAGCGGCCCTTCTGCGGCCGCTCGGCGCGCCACACGGGCCCGATCTGGATGGCCTTGAGCGGGTCGGGCAGCCGGGCGTGGTTCTCCGCGTAGTAGCGCGCCAGCGGCACCGTGAGGTCGAAGCGCAGGCCGAGGTCGGCGAGATCGCCGCCCGTCCGCACCGCCTCGTCCAGGTCCTCACCGCGCTTGAGCACCTTGAAGATGAGCTTCTCGTTCTCGCCGCCGTCGCTGCTCGCGAGCAGGCGCAGGCTCTCGAGCGCCGGGGTCTCGATCCGCCGGAAGCCGTAGCTGCGATAGACGGCGAGGATCTGCTGGGTGGCGGCGTCTCGCAGCTCGACCTCGGGCGGCAGCACGTCGCGCATGCCGCGCGGGGGGGCCGTGGCGGGGCGGGTGACGCGAGAGGACATCACGCGTGGGGGCTGATCAGCGGGGCGAGCGGAGGCGTGCCGACCTCACTCCGGGATCGTCATGATGATCTGGGTATCGCCCGCGGTGGTCAGCAGCCCGTAGAAGCGGGTGACGGCCACGACCAGCGAGGGGACCGGGTCGCCCGGGATCGCCCCCATGCCGGTGATCGTACCCTCGAAGCCCGAGTTCACCGACTGGAAGCGGTAGCCGGCGGGGCCCTTGTAGACGACCGCCATGCGGCCCGGCACCTGGTTCTGGACGACGACGATCTCCTCCACGCCGTCCCCGTCGAGGTCGATGGCCACCGGGTGGGGCTCCGCGAAGTAGATGTAGGTGCGCCCGCCCCGCTCGATCTGCGTGTCGACGGGCAGCTTCACCACGCCGCCGCCGACGGGCGAAGACGAGCGCCACAGCTCCTCCGTCTCCAGGGCGACGCGCATGCGGTTGTGCTCGTCGATGAAGGCCAGCGCGCGCAGGGCATCCTTGCCGCCGATGTTCGACATCACGGCCCCGGTGGCGCGGAACGCGCTGGGTACCCGCACGCGGCCGTCCGGCACCAGAGTCCCGTTCTTGAGCACCATGCGGTCGATCTGGCCCTTCTTGTAGAAGCCGTTCTGCGCGAAGTCCTGGCTCCACAGCGTCTTCTTGACGCCGTCGCCGGTGACGTCCATCGCGAGCAGGATCTGAGGCAGGTCCGCCACCAGCACCGTCGGGCGGCCGCCGCGGGTCGTCAGAATGGTCGCCTTCAGCAGGATGCCGGGGTTCGGGTGGTACCGGTTGACCACCACGTCGAGCACGCCGTCGCCGTCGACGTCGGCGAGCTGCACGGCGAAGACGCCGGCGCTCGAGTCCGCAGTCCAGGTCCACTCGGGCTCGAGCACTCGCTCGACGATCCGGTAGAGGTAAACCTTCTGGCCGTCGGTGATCACCATCCGGGCCACCTTGTCGGCCGGCGCCACCGCGACGTCGAGCGAGGTCACGACGAAGGGGTACTTGGCGATCTCCTTGAGGGGGATCGAGCCCTCGCCGGTCGAGTACGCGCCGCTGTCGAGCTCGCCCGTGAGCAGCCGGGCCAGCAGCGACTGCTGCGGGCGCGCCGTCTGGTTGTTGCGGGCCTGGCCCGAGGCCGAGAAGTCACCCTTGGCCGGCGGCCGCACCGACGGCGGGACGAACAGCCCGGTCGTCATGAGCGTGCTCGGGCCAGGGAAGGCGAACAGACGGACGTCCAGGAACGGCTTCTTCTGGACCGGCTTCACGTGGACGACGAGGGCGTTCTCGACCTTGTAGCGCTCGGCGAGCTTCGCCAGGCCCTTGCCCTCGAGGATCTCATGCCGCTGCAGTCCTTGCTGCAGCAGGGCGACGGCGAGCGGATCCCCCATCGCGACCTGGAAGCGCCCCGTGCGGTTGAGGCCGTCCACCAGCTCCTGCACGGCGGCCTCGGCAAGGCCGTCCTTCACGCCCTCGACGAGCGGGACGACCGTGAGCTGGATCTTCCCGGCCGAGACCCGCGCGCGGTCGCCCGGGCGCACGTCCGTGCCCTGGGTGACGCGCGCCGTGGAGTAGTTCTCCTGGACCTGCTCCACCAACACCCGCCCGATAGACTGCTCGGTGCGACCCAGCACGGCCTGGGTCCGCGGATGGCGGAGCTCACGGCCCTCGCGGTAGACGCTGAGCTCGATCCCGGCGACGAGACCATCCTTGCGACCGAGCGACAGCGTCACGGCCTGTCCGGAGACCTCGACCACGTCACCGTCGACCTTGGGGAAGAGTCCGAGGACCTGCTCGACGAGCACGCCGATCGACGAGGGACCGGTCTGCGCCGTCGCGCCGACGGCGGCGAGGACCACGAGGAGCACGGTGACGGAGAGCCCGCGACAGGCGCGGGACATCGTCAGGCGGGCCGCGCGCATGGCCCGAGGCTAGCCCACGGCTCCGGGAGAGTCAAGGAATCCACCGGCGATCTCCTCGTGGTGAAAAAGAAACGGGGCATGGGGAAGACCCCCATGCCCCGCCGTGTGACGTGAGTCTCGACTAGAACGACAGCCGCACGCGGGCGGCCACCGTCCAGCCGTTCTTGGCGTCCCGCGTCCCGCTCGCATCCGCCGTGTCGAGGGCCGGGCCGGCGAACATGTAGGCGCCGACTAGGTCGAACACGGTGTTCGGAGCGAACCGCCAGGTGAGGCCAATGTCGGCTTCCGTACCGAGGTACCGGGAGTCGCCACCGTTCGTGGCAGCCACGGGAGCCGAGCGCGGCCCGCCGGTGCTGTTCGTGTCGGTGTCGACCTTCTCCTCGGTCCAGGTCGGGCTGGCAATAGCATAGAACGCGAGCTGCGGCGTCAGGCTGTAGGTCGCCCGGACCCCGAAGCCCATGCGACCATACCGGTCGTAACCGACGTTGGTCGGCAAGCCGCCCATGGTGCCGCCGCCGCCGTTGAAGTAGTCGACACCGAGGGCCTGGATGTTGGACCAGCCCGTCCAGTACCCGGTGTCGAGGTCGAGCGGCTCGTAGTAGCGAAGCGTCCCGTTACGAAGGTCATTGCTCGCCTTGTTACCGGTCGTGTAGACACCCCGTCCCTCGAGGAGCAGCGGGCCGAGCTGCCAGCCGCCCTGGATGTCGACGAACCAGGCGCTGACGTCGGCGTCGCCGACGCCCCGCTGCTGGCGGTCGCCGAACTGGTAGTACACGGTCGGGTCGAGCGAGAAGGGCCCCGAGCGCCAGCGGGCGTCCACACCGACCGTATGCCGGTGCTCCTCGGTCGGAGCCACCGCGCCCTGCTGGTTGTTGACCGTACGCCGCGCCGAGCCGCTCGTGCTGCCCTCGGCGTAGAAGTACGAGTACAGCGGCTTGATGTCCAGCCCCTTGAACGGCGTGATCTCGGGGCTGACGATGACCGCGAAGTCGTTGCCGCGCCGACCGGCGGTCGCGGTGCGCAGCAGCCGGTTGCTGCCCGCCGGCTCGTCCTCGACCTGCACGTAGGCCAGCGCCATGCTGAGGTTCGGCGCGAACGTGGTGCGCGTTGAGATACCCGCGAAGTCGCCGTTGGCGTAGGCGATCTTGTAGTTCGCCAGCGTCGCGAATGGCTGGCCACCCACGCGGGCCACCGTGCCGACCGGGATGAACGGCAGGAGGCTGTCCTTGCCGGTCAGGTCGAACTCGGTGTAGATCCACTTGATCTCGATCATGCCGCCGACGTCAGTGTTGATGTCCAAGCAGCCGTTGGTACCCGCCTTACAACCCTGGTTGGTGCCGGAGTTGTTCGTCGGGAAACCACCGTCGTTGGCGCCGGCCTGGCCGTACATCAGGTCGATCTCGAGACCGAGCACGGCCTTGGTGCGTCCCACCTCGAACGTGAAGTCCGGGCGGAACCGAGTGCGCGCGTACCACTCGCTCTCACTCGAGCGGGCGAAGTTGCCGTCGTAGATGTTCCGGCCGCCCGACGTGACCTGGTCGAACAGGCCGACGATCGTCACCTTCGGAGCCGGCGCCTGGGCGAATGCCGCAGGGGCGAGTCCGAGCAGGGTGACGACGCATGCGACTACCGCAAGCGTTCGTCTCATGTACTGCCTCCTCAGTCGTGGTGCGTTGCACTTCATGACCTTGCCCAAATGCGACATCACCAACAGTTGCCGGGAGGTGCAGACAGCGTGACGGTTTTACCCCGGTCCACTCTGACACGTCAAGAAATAAAGGCCGGTTCCGATAATGCGTTTACGTCAGTGGAACCGCGGGATTAGCCGCCGTCACCCATCGCCTTGAGACGCTCGTTTGCGGCCTGACCAAAGGGGGTGTCGGGGGCCAGCTGACGGGCCCGACGGAAGGCGGCCCGAGCCTCCTCCGAACGGCGCTCGGCCACCAGCACTAGCCCCAGGTTGTAGTAGGCCGCCTGCATCTGGGGGTCGAGGCTCAGGGCGAACCGGAGGGAGCTCTCGGCCTCCGGGTAGCGCTTGAGGTGGTACAGGGCCAGGCCGAGGTTCTGGTGGACGAAGTCGTGGTTCATGAGGGTGGGGATACCCAGGGCCTGACGGTAGCTGGTCACCGCCTCCTCCCAGCGGCCAGCCTCGGCGTAGGCGGTCCCCAGGTGGAAGTGGGCGTCGGCCAGCCGGGGGTCGAGCTCGACGGCCTTGCGAAGTTCCTCGATCGCCAGGTCCGGCCGGCCGAGCTCGAGGTACACGAGCCCGAGCAGGTCGTGGTAGCTGGCGACGGTCGGGTCGATGCCGATGGCTTCCTTGAGCGCCCCGAGCGCGGGCGAGGGCTGGCGATCGTTCACGTGGGTCAGCGCCCGCTCGTAGGCCGCCCGCGCTCGGAGCCGATCCGGCTCCGAGACCGTCGTCGTCGCGCACGCCGCCAGCAGCAGCGCGATTCCACCGAGGACAACCCCGCGTGTTGACACGCTTTCTCCTCCCATGTAGCCTCCACTCGTGCCGACATACGAGTACGAGTGCGGCTCGTGCCACCGCACCTTCGAGATTCGCCAGCGCATCTCCGAGCCCGCCCTCACCACCTGCGACGTCTGCGGCGGTCCCGTGCGCCGGCTCCTCTCCGCCGCCCCCTTCATCCTCAAGGGTGAGGGTTGGTACGTTACCGACTACCCCTCCGAATCGCGAAAGAAAGCGCTCAGCGAGGAGAAGTCGTCCAGCACAACCGCCTCGTCGGACAAGTCGTCGGATAAGTCGTCGGACAAGTCGGACAAGGCCGCGGCGTCCCCGGCGAAGTCGGACGGCGCCGGCACCAGCACTAGCGGCGCCGCCTCGGGCGCCTCGACACCGAAGTCCGACTGACCACGACCGGCGTCCCCCGCCGGGCGCGCAGCACGGCGGCGGCGCTGCCCTCGCGCACCGCCACCTCGAGCCGCCCGCCCGATCCCACGAGCGCGCCGGGCCGTCCGACCGACAGGTCCCCGTAGGTCCCGACCAGCGGCACCTCGCGTCCGCCCACGCGGATCACGAGGCCCCCGTCGAGGACGTCGATCGAGCGGCCGTGGATCGAGGTGATGAGGTTGCCGAAGCGATCGGTGTGGACGACGGCGCCGGCGACGGCACCGCTCACGGCGCGTACTTCCGGCCATGCCAGCCGCACGGGGTCGCTGACGGGCGGGCCCAGGCGGGCCGGATCGAGGCCGAACGCGAGGTGGGCCGCGGCCGGGGCGAAGAGATCGCGGCCGTGGAAGGTGCGGCTGACGAGCGGCAGCCGGTAGTCCGCCTCGGCGATCTCGAAGGCGCGCCAGCCGTCGCCGGCCAGGAACGGCGTGAAGAGCCCGTTGTCGGGCCCGACGAAGACCTGGTCGCCGGCGGTCACGGCCACCCCACGCCGCGCGGTGCCCACGCCGGGGTCGACGACGGCCAGGTGCACGGTGCCCGCGGGAAAGAACGGCGCGGCGGCCTCGAGGGCCAGCGCGCCCTCGGTGATGTCGTGGCGCTCGACCTCGTGGGTCACGTCGACCAGCTGCAGGGTCTCGTTGGCCTTCCGGGCGACGCCGAGCATGACGCCCTTCATCTCCGCGACGTACGCGTCGCGGAGACCGAAGTCGGTCGTCAGCGTGACGATACCGCCCACGAACCCGCCGCGCTCAGCGGTCGCGATCCACGACGAAGTCGGCCACCAGGGCCAGCGTCTCCCGTTCCTCCGACGACGCGAACGCCTCCAGGTCGGCCTTGGCGGCCTGCGCGAAGGCGTGCGCGCGGGCCCGGGCATACTCCACGCCCTCGTGCTCGAGCACGAGGCGCCGGATCTCCTCGATCTCCGCGGCCTCCAGCGTGCGCCGCCGCAGCGCCGCCCGCACCTGCTCGGCCTCGGCCTTCGGCACCCGCTCGAGCATGGCGATGAGCGGCAGCGTGCGCTTGCCCTCCCGGAGGTCGGCGCCGATGGCCTTGCCCAGGCGCGCCTGGTCGGCCGTGAAGTCGAGCGCGTCGTCGGAGATCTGGAAGGCGATGCCGATGTCCAGCCCGTAGCGCGTCAGGGCCTCGGTCTGCGCGGGCGGGACCGCGCCCAGCAGGGCGCCGATGCGGCAGCAGGCCGACATGAACGAGGCGGTCTTCTGCGTGATGATCCGCACGTAGTCGGCCTCGGAGGTGAGGCCGCTGCGCTTGAGCTGGAGCTGGAACACCTCGGCCTCGGTCATCGACACTGTGGCCCGGGCCAGCGTCTCCATCACGGCGCGGTCGTTGTCGCGCACGAGCATCGCGAAGGACTTCGAGTAGAGGTGGTCGCCCACAAGCACCGAGGCGTCGTCACCCCACTGCGCGTTGGCCGAGGGGTGTCCCCGCCGGAGCGGCGCCTGGTCCACCACGTCGTCGTGGATCAGCGTGGCGGTGTGGAGCAGCTCGACCACGCAGGCCAGCCGGATGGCGCGGGGCCCGCGATAGTCGGCGAGCCGGGCCGCCAGCAGGAGCAGGATGGGCCGCAGCCGCTTGCCGCCGGCCCCGGCGATGTACCCGCCCATCTCCTGGATCAGGGGGACCGGGGAGACCAGCTCCCCGCGGATCTCGGCTTCGACCTCCGCGAGGTCGTCGCCCACCAGCGCGGTCACCCGTTCCTTGAGGACGCGCTCGAGAGTGGGCGTGGCCAACGCGGCGGACGCTTACTTGAGCAGGACGCGGTCCCGGACCTGGATCTCGGAGCCGGGCGCGACCGTCTGGATCTCGGCCACGGAGAACTTGTCTCGCAGCTCGATCACGCGGGCGGTCGCCACCTCGTCGTCGAGCTCGCCCAGGACCTCGCCCGTGACGGGATGCACGATGGGGATCCGGTCCCGGCGTAGGCTCAGCACTGTCCCGGGCCGCAGACCGTCACTCGACGTCAGATCGACCACGATGCGCGTGGTGTCGACGTGCACGACGAGGCCGCGCTTGGGCGGCTCGGGCACCGGCACGACGGGGGCGGGTGCCGCGGGTTTCGTGGCCGGCGGCGCCGGCGCGGCCGCGCTGCCGGCGCTCCGGGCGTCGGCGGGAGCCGACTTGGCCGTCTCCGTCGTCTGGTACGGCACCCCCTGGCGCGGGCTGATCTTGCCGCCCCCCGGCGGCGGACCGTACTTGGCCACGATCTCCGGTGGCGCGATGATCGCGCCCTTGCCGCGCACGAGGGTCGTGAGCGTGGTGGGCAGCTTGTCCTCCTCGACCCAGACGTACTCGGGCTCGCTGCGCACGTCGCCGAAGCGGGGATTCTTGATGAGGAGCCAGCGCGTCTCGGCCGACTTGAGATTGATGGTCGGCTCCCCGGGGCTGGCGATGCCGAGCATCGAACGGACGGTGCTGCAGCCCGACGCCGCGATGAGCACGACGAGCAACCCGGCGAGAGACCACACCTTCATGCGGCGAATACCATAGCACACACCCCTCAGTCCTCGGGTCTGGGCTCCCACGGGAAGCGTTGCTCCTCCACGGCGCTGGCGGTGACCAGCGGCAGCCGGCGCGAGATGAGCGCCGTGCCGGTCAGCGCGGAGATGTAGGTGACGTCGAGATAGGTCACGCCCCGCCGCTCGAGCAGCATCGGCACGATCCAGCCGGCGACCTCCAGGTTGCGGGCCGTGCGCACGGCGCGCTCGGGCCGCGCCAGCATCTCCTCGACGCGGAGGCTGCCGCTGGCGAACATGTCGTTGACGGCGAGCGGATCGACGACCTGGAAGCGCTTGGAGCCCTCCAGCGCCGCCGCCAGCATGAACGGCACCCGCCGGACGTCGCCCGGCGTGGCCGTGAAGTCGAGCACGGGGGTCACGGCCACCCGCACCCGGGCGCGCGTGATCCGGGCACCGTCGGTCGCGCGCGGGCGCGGCGAGTCGGGCAGCGGCAGGTAGACGGCCGCCGAGAAGTTCGGGTACACCCGCACGATCTGCGCGTGGCCCAGGATCTCCTCGTAGAACCCCAACGGCTTGCCGGTCAGTGGATGGTGGAACATGTCGCCCTTGCGGAAGACGGTGTACTCCTGGCCGACCTGGGCGCCGTTGCCCTCGTGCACGTCGAGGAAGACCTCCGGGCCCTCGGCTGAGACGACGACGGCCTCGATCGGCTGGAACGCCTTGACGAAGTCGCCGGCCATGAGCGCGAAGGTCGACGCGACGCGGTCGGCGATGCCGGCCCCGGCCGGGGCGGCGACGACCAGGAGCACCGTCATCAGGAGGGCCAGCGCCGCCGGCCGCCTCAAAACGTCACCGAGGGCTGGTGCACGCCGAACACCGCGCGCAGCCGCTCGCAGATCTCGCCGAGGGTGGCCGAGGCCTCGACCGCCTCGACCAGCAGCGGCATCAGGTTGTCGCGACCCCGGGCCCCGGCCTCCAGCGCGTCAAGGGCGCGGCCCACCCGGCCGGCGTCCCGCGTGCGGCGCAGGCGGGCCAGCCGCTCGGTGAGGGCCTCGCCGACGCCGGGGTCGAGCTGGAAGAGGTTGGCGGGCGGCGGGTCGTCGGTGACGAAGTCGTTGACGCCGACCACGACGCGCGCCTTGTCCTCGACCTCGCGCTGCCAGCGGTACGCGGCGTCCTGGATCTCGCGCTGCATGTAGCCGATCGCCGCCACGGAGCCGCCAAGCTCGTCGATCCGCCGGATGTAGACCTCGGCCTGCTCCTCGATGTCGCGGGTGAGCCGCTCCACCGCGAACGAGCCGCCGAGCGGGTCGACGGTGTCGGCCACGCCCGACTCGTAGGCGAGGATCTGCTGGGTGCGGAGTGCGATGCGCACCGCACGCTCGGTGGGTAGGGCCAGCGCCTCGTCCATGGAGTTGGTGTGCAGCGACTGGCAGCCCCCCAGCACCGCGGCCAGGGCCTGCACGGTCACCCGCACGATGTTGTTCTCCGGTTGCTGGGCGGTCAGCATGCTGCCAGCCGTCTGGGCGTGGAAGCGTAGCATGAGCGAGCGGGTATCGCGGGCGCCGAAGCGCTCGCGCATGAGGCGGGCCCACAGCCGCCTCGCCGCCCGGAACTTGGCGATCTCCTCGATGAGGTCGTTGTGGGCGTTGAAGAAGAACGACAGCTGCGGCGCGAAGCTGTCGACGTCGAGGCCGGCCTCGACCGCGGCCTGCACGTAGGCGACCGCGTTGGCGAGCGTGAAGGCCACCTCCTGGACCGCCGTGCACCCCGCCTCGCGCACGTGGTAGCCGGAGATCGAGATCGTGTTCCAGCGCGGCACGTGCTGCCGGCACCAGCCGAACACGTCGGTGATGATCCGCATCGAGGGCGCCGGCGGGAAGATGTACGTCCCCCGCGCGATGTACTCCTTGAGGATGTCGTTCTGGATCGTGCCGGACAGCCGCTCCGACGGCACGCCCTGCCGCCGTCCCACCGCGACATAGAGGGCGAGCAGGATCGCCGCCGTGGCGTTGATCGTCATCGACGTCGAGACCCGGTCGAGCGGGATGCCCTCGAACAGATCGGCCATGTCCTCGACGGTGGCGATCGAGACGCCGACCTTGCCGACCTCGCCCAGGGCGATGGGCGCGTCGGGGTCGTGGCCCATCTGCGTGGGCAGGTCGAAGGCCACCGAGAGCCCCGTCTGGCCCTGGTCGAGCAGGAAGCGGTACCGCTTGTTCGTCTCGGCCGCCGAGCCGAAGCCGGCGTACTGCCGCATCGTCCACAGCCGCGACCGATAGCCGGCCTCGTGCACGCCGCGCGTGAACGGATAGTGTCCCGGCGTCTCGGCCCCGGCGTCGGGCGGGACGTCGCCCGGCCCGTACACGCGCTCCCGGGGGGCGCCCCACGAGGTGGTGAACTCCGGCTTTCGCTCCTGACTGCTCACGCGGCGGTCCTCACAACGGGATGTTCCCGTGCTTTCTCGGCGGATTGGTGTCGCGCTTCGTCTTCAGCACCTCGAGCATGGCGCACAGCCGCACCCGGGTGTCGCGCGGCTCGATGACCTCGTCGACGTAGCCCCGCTCGGCGGCGATATACGGATTGGCGAACTTCTCGCGGTACTCGCGGATCTTGGCCTCGCGGAACGCCGCCGGGTCGGGGGCGGTGTCCATCTCGCGCCGGTAGAGGATGTTCACGGCGCCCTCGGGGCCCATCACGGCGATCTCGGCGGTCGGCCACGCGAAGTTGGCGTCGCCCCGGATGTGCTTGGACGACATGACGTCGTAGGCGCCGCCGTACGCCTTGCGGGTGATGACGGTCAGCTTGGGCACCGTCGCCTCGCAGTAGGCGTAGAGCAGCTTGGCGCCGTGCTTGATGATGCCGCCGTACTCCTGGGCCGTGCCGGGCAGGAAGCCGGGGACGTCCTCGAAGGTCACGAGCGGGATGTTGAAGCAGTCACAGAAGCGTACGAAGCGCGCCGCCTTCAGCGAGGCGTTGATGTCCAGGCAGCCGGCCAGGTGCGCCGGCTGGTTGGCCACGATGCCAACCGGGCGACCGCCGAGGCGGCCGAAGCCGACGATGATGTTCGGCGCGAAGGCGGCGTGGACCTCGAAGAAGTAGTGGTCGTCGAGGACGGTGCGGACGACCTCCTTCATGTCGTACGGCTTGTTCGGCTGCTCCGGCACGAGCCCCTGCAGCGCCTCGTCGCGGCGGTCGACGGGGTCGCGGGTCGCGCGCCGCGGCGGATCGTCGACGTTGTTCGAGGGCAGGAACGTCATCAGCTCGCGGATGAGCGCCAGGCACTCCTCCTCGCTGTCGGCCCCGAAGTGGGCCACGCCCGAGGTGGCGTTGTGGGTGGCGGCGCCGCCGAGCTCGTCCGCCGAGACCTCCTCGTGGGTGACCGTGCGGATGACGTCCGGGCCGGTCACGAACATGTAGGAGGTGTTCTTCACCATCACGACGAAGTCCGTGATGGCCGGCGAGTAGACGGCGCCGCCGGCACACGGCCCCATGATCGCGGAGATCTGGGGCACCACGCCCGAGGCCAGCGTGTTGCGCAGGAAGATGTCGGCGTAGCCGGCCAGCGAGACCACGCCCTCCTGGATCCGGGCGCCGCCGGAGTCGTTGAGGCCGATGATGGGCACGCCCGTCTTCATGGCGAGGTCCATCACCTTGCAGATCTTTCGCGCGTACGCCTCCGACAGCGAGCCGCCGAAGACCGTGAAGTCCTGGGCGAACACGAACACGGGGCGGCCGTGGATGCGGCCGGAGCCGGTGACGACGCCGTCGCCGAGGAACTTCTGGTCCTCCATGCCGAAGTCGTGGCTCTGGTGGACGACGAAGCGATCGATCTCGAGGAAGGAGCCGGGGTCGAGCAGGAGCTCCAGCCGCTCGCGCGCGGTCTTCTTGCCGGCCTTGTGCTGCCGCCGGATCCGCTCCTCACCACCCCCGAGCTCGGCCTCGGCGTGGCGCCGACGCAGCTCCTCGAACCGCTCCTGGCCCGACATGGCTTAAATGTCGTCGGGAGAGGCCCCAAAGTCAACGGATTTATTGATTTTCGGCGCGATTTACGGCGATAATCCGACCCCATGCAGCCGTGGGCCCAGATGGTCCTCGTCGCCTGCGCTGTCGCGCTCACCGGGGCTCTCGTCGCGGCGATCCTAGCCCTGCGTCAAACCCTGCGGCGCGCCGACATGGTGCTGGAGATCGTCGAGCAGGAGCTGCGGCCGATGGTCGGCCAGATGAATGGGCTGACCCAGGAGATGCGAGATCTGACCCGCGAGGCCCGGCGCGAGATCGAACGGGTCGGGGACATGACCGAGCGCGTACAGTTGGCGGCAGACGGCCTCGGCCGCCTGGCCGGGGGGCTGGCGGGCTTCACCCGCGCCGGTCAGATCATCGGCCTGGCCGCCGGCCTGCGCCGGGGCGTGGATGTCTTCGTGCAGCGGTGGCGACGGGAACAAGGAGATGGAGATGGGAACTGAACGGAACGACGCGGCGGGCTACCTGGGCTGGTTCTTCCTGGGTGGGGTCATCGGAGCGGCGGCGGCCTTGCTGCTCACGCCCCGAACGGGGCAGCAGACGCGCGAGCTCCTCGCCGAGCACGGTGGCGACTTCGCGCGGCGGGCCCAGGACATGGCGACCGAGGCTCAGGGCCGGGCCGGCGAGTGGCTCGACAAGAGCCGCGAGCTGTTCGAGGAGCAGACCCAGCGCCTGATGACGGCCTTCGAGGCCGGCAAGGACGCCATGCGAGAGGAAATGCGCAAGGGCCCGCTGCCGCCGCGTGGCTGAAGTCGAGCTCCCGAACCCCGAGGAGCTGGAGGAGCGGCGCGACAAGGCGTTCAGCCGTCGCGTCGCCCTCGTCACCGCCGTCTACGCCGTCGTCCTCGCCATCGCCTCCCTCGGTGGCAACAACGCCATGAAGGAGATGCTCCTCGCCCAGCAGGAAGCCTCCAACCAGTGGTCCTACTACCAAGCGAAGGTCATCCGCGAGCACCTCAACCGCGGCAACAAGATGGTGCTCGAGATGCAGCTCGCCGAGCCGTCCATGCTCAAGGGCGCCGAGCGCGAAAAGGTCGAGGCGCTCGCCCGGCGCTTCGCCGACGAAGAGAAGCGCATGAACGTGGACAAGAAAGAGATCGAGCCCAAGGCCAAGGCGGCGGAGGCCGCGCGCGACCTCAACCAGGCCAAGGACCCGTACTTCGACTACGCCGAGGTGCTCCTGCAGATCGCCATCGTCTGCTCGTCGGTCTCGATCCTGGCCGCCTCGCGCCCGATGTTCTGGTTCTCGTCGATGCTCGCCATCCTCGGCACCCTCTGCACGATCAACGGCTTCCTGCTGCTCATCCGCCTCCCCTTCCTCCACGGGCACTAACCGGGTGGGGGGCCCCGATATGGCCCCCCACACCCCCCAATGCTCGTCGCGCCCCGGCGCAGCCGGAGCGCTCCTCGACAACCCGCTTCCGCACGGGGCCCCGATATGGCCCCCCACACCCCCCAATGCTCGTCGCGCCCCGGCGCAGCCGGAGCGCTCCTCGACAACCCGCTTCCGCACGGGGCCCCGATATGGCCCCCCACACCCCCCAATGCTCGTCGCGCCCCGGCGCAGCCGGAGCGCTCCTCGACAACCCGCTCCCGCATGAGCGCTCCCCACTCAGCGACGGAACACCGCGTCGAGGCCGCCGTCGTCGCGGAGGAATCTGAGGACGCGCCGTCCCTGCTCGTCGGAGACACGAACGGTGCCGGTCCCGTCCGTGCCTCGGTAGCGAACCTCGCCGGGACGGACCACCACGAGACCGCCGCGGAACTCCCGGTCGCCGCCGTCGAGGTACATCGTTCCCCGGAACGCGCCGTCGGGCGCCACCGTCATTGCGGCCGCCGCGTGGCCCGCGGGATTCGTGACGCGTCCGCTCCACGCTCCCGCCAGCTCATCGACGCGCGCCACCGGCACGGCGCCCGCACAGCCCGACACGACGAGCACCAGGATTAGGACGAGCCGCCAGACGGTCACGAGGCCTTGGGTCCGGGGAGCCAGCCGAAGCGGACCGCCAGGCCGAACGCGCTCAGCGTCAGGCCGAAGGCGCACACGACGGTCGCCCCGGTGGGAAGGTCGAGCGCGGCCGAGGCGACCATTCCGAGGACGCTCACCGCGGCGCCGAAGGTCCAGCCGATGAGCAGGCGGGAGGCCACCGAGCCGCCGAGCGTGACGCCGGCCAGGGCCGGCACGATGAGGTAGGAGAAGACCAGCAGCACCCCGGCCACGCGCACCGAGCTCGCGACGACCACACCGAACGACGCGTAGAAGAGGAAGTCCCAGAGCCGCACCCGCCAGCCCTCGGCGTAGGCGGCGTCGGGGTCGGTCGAGATGAGGAAGAACGGCCGCCGGCAGATCCAGTGCACGAGCCCCACGGCGGCGTAGAGCGTGGCGACCTTGCCGACCTCCAGCGGCCCGACGGCCAGCAGGTTGCCGACGAGCATGCCGCGCACCTGCTCGGCGCCGTGGGCCGAGCGGTCGGCCACCAGCACCGCCGCCGCCGTGGACACCGCGTACACCACGCCGATCACCGCCTCCTGCGAGACACGACGGCGGCGGCTGCGCGTGAGCGCCAGCACGACCGAGCCCACGAGGGTCGCGCCCAGCGCGTACGCGTACGACTGCCACGTCTCGGTCTCGTGGCCGGCGAGGAACGCCACCGTCGCGCCCAGCGCGGCGATCTGGGCCATCGCGATGTCCACGAACACGACCTCACGGGCCAGCACGTGGACGCCCAGGTAGGCGTGGATGCCCGTGAGCACGAGGCACATGAGGAACGGCGCCCACAGGATCGCCACGAGGTCGGCGATCACCGCGCGAGCGCCTTGACCAGCGTGGTGACGTTGTAGTCGATCGCCGCGATGTAGTTGTCGGCGCCCTTCACGGCGCCGACCGCCGAGGCCATCACGTACGCCTTCGCCCCCGCCTCCTCCGCCACCCGGTTGGCGAGCCGCACGTCGTTCCACGGCTCGACCAGCAGCGCCTTCACGCCCTGCTCCTTCATCTGCCGGATGAGCGTGACGAGGTGCTGCGGCGAGGGCGGGATGCCCGGCCGGTCCTCGACCGTGCCGAGCTGGACCAGGCCGAAGCGCGTCAGGAAGTAGATGAAGTCGGGGTGATAGACGACGACCTTCGCGCCCCGCACGGGCTCCATGAGCTTCGTCCACCGCCCCATGTGCTCGTCGAGCCGAGACAGGAACGCGGCGCGGTTGCGCTCGAAGGCCGCGCGGTGCTGCGGGGCCACGCGGGCGAGCCCGTCGAGGATGTTCTGCGTGATGATCGGCGCGAGCCCCGGGTCGAGCGAGAAGTGGGGGTTGCCGCCGGGGTGGACGTCGCCCATCGAGCGGTCCACCCGCGCGCTGGGCACCTCCAGCAGCGGCACGCCGCGCCCGGCCTCGACGCGGCCCCGGCCGCCGCGCACGATCTCGCCGTTGTTGGCCCCCTGGACGGCCACGTCGACCCAGGCGTCGAGCTCGGCGCCGTTCTCCACGAGGAGCTGGGCGCGGCGCAGCTTCAGCATCATGCTCGGCCGGACCTCGGCCTCGTGGAGGTTCTGCGTCCCCCGCATGAGCGATTCCACGTCGACGAGGTCGCCGCCGACGGCCTCCGTGAGCGACTTCAGATCCGGGATCGTCGTGACCACTCGTACCTTGTCCGCGCCCTCGACGGCCGCGCCGGGCAGGCCGGCGCCGACCGCGAGGAGCAGGACGATCGTCGTGACGATGCGTCGCATGACTCGGCCTCCTCAGAAGGGATGCGCGGGATGCGCGCCGAGGATGAAGCTCGCCTGGAACAGGAACTCGTCGACGATGCGCGCGCTACCCTGGCCGCTCGTCGCCGCGAAGGGGTGCGAGCGCTCGGTGTGCTTGTAGCCCAGCCGGAAGCGCAGGAACTCCGAGGGCATGAACGCAATGTAGGGCTCGATGGCCCACTGGCGGCCCGGCTCCACCGGATACTGCGTGTTGTCGTACCGCACGCCGCCCAGCCAGCGCTGCCACGGCTGCACCTCGGCGTAGGCGTACCAGCCGAAGCGCTCGCGCCGGCGCTCCTCGCCGACCCCGGCGTCGTCGAAGACCTCGACGAGTCGGTTGCCGTACAGCGCCTCGCCGGCGATGGTCAGCAGCGGGTGGCGCCAGCCCTCGGGCGTGAACTTGTATTTGAGATCCAACCCCACCACCGTGTTGCGCCGCCTGTCCTCGGTCTCGCCGGTCGCTCCCGAGACGCCGAGCTGGATGGCGTTGCTGTCGTTGAGCTCGAAGAACGTCCGCAACCGGCCGGTGACGAGCGGGGCCTTCAGACTGCCGCGCCCGAACGACTCCTCGTTGTCGCCGTTGAACACACCCACCAGCGCCTCGAGGTAGAACGGCAGCGGCGGCACCCAGGTGAGCTCCACGCCGCTCTCGCGCAGCCCCTCCTCGCCGAAGAACTGGACGAGGACGTCGGGCCGGTCGACCTGCGGTAGGTCGTGCGCGTGGATCTGGTTCAGCAGCCCGAAGCGGCTGCGCATGAAGCCGAGCTTGGCCTGCGTGCCCCACGGCAGCGTCAGCAGTGTGAGGTGTGCCTCCGCGAGCCCGAGGTGGATCTCGCGCGTGCCGTCCTCGAACTCCTCGGCCGCCTCGATACGGACCTCGCCGCGGGCGTAGGGATCGATCTGGCCGAAGAAGCTGACCTCGATCTCGCGCGGGAAGAAGCGGTTCTCGCGCCCCGGGAAGGTTCCCCCGTCGGCCTGGTCCACATTGTTCTGGGTGATGTTGCCGACGAAGTCGCCGACCACGCCCATGTCGAACAGGAGCTGCCCGCTCCCCCGCGGCTGGTAGAGCGCGAACGGTTGGCGCGGGCGCGCGAGATCGATCAGGCTCGGCGGCGCCGCGGGGGCGCTCGGCGCCGGCTGGGCGACCGCCGGCGGTGGCGGCCCCGGCGACGCCGGGGCCGGGACCGGCTGGGCCTCCAGGCGCTTCAGGCGCTCGTTGAGCGCCTCGATCAGCTTCTGGGCCTGCTCCTGCTGTCGCCGGAGCTGCTCGAGCTCGCGGCGCAGCGCCTCCGCCTCCTGGGCGGCGGCGAGGCCGGGGACCAGCACGATCGTGAGCCACACTGCCGCGATGACGAATCCACGCATGGAGTCCTCCCCGAGAACGTGATGGTGACGATCTCTGACGAGATCGCCGGACGACGGAATCGGTTCGGGAGAGAGGCTCTAGGCGCGGGGCGGGGCGCGGCAGTCGCAGGTGGCGCGGACCGCCGACGCGGGCGGGCGGATCGCGAGCAGCGCGATCGCCGCGAGCAGCACGAAGACGAACGGCGCCGGCGTCGCATCGACCAACACCGCGGCGCCGTGCAGCGTTGCCAGCAGGACCAGGTCGTGGTCCTGGTTGTAGAAGCCGGGCGTCGAGCCCGCGTGGGTGTGCGGCGTGCTCGCCCCCTGCAGCACCAGCCCCGCGACCGCGAGCAGGAGCAGCAGCCCGACGATACGGCGGGAGCACAGACCCGGCTGGCGCGCCATGACGAACAAGAGGTACACCCGCCGCGCGCCGCAGCGCAAGCCCTACGGCGCCAGCGCCTCCATCTGCGAGAGCACGCGATCGAGCTGGGCGCCGCCGGGCTGGAAGTTCGGCTCCAGGAAGATCTGGGTGACGCCGGCCTCGGCGTAGCGGCCGAGGTCCTCGCGGATCTGGGCCGCCGAGCCCCAGAGCGAGCGGCGCGGGGCGCCGAGCGGCTCGGCCGTCAGGTTGTACGAGCCGCGGCAGACGATCGGGAAGCGCGCGGGATCGCGGCCGGCCGCGACCGCGGCGTCACGCACGCGCGCCACCGTCGCCGTCAGCTCGGCGAGCGGGATGTTGCCGCCGGTGTAGCCGTCGCACAGCGTGGCGGCGCGGCGCAGGACGCTCGGGTGATAGCCGCCCAGCAGCAGCGGCGGGTGCGGCCGCTGCACCGGGCGGGGCGCCACGGACCCGCGCGGGATGCGGTAGAACTCGCCGGTGAACTCGACGGGGTCCTCGGTCCACACGGCCTTCAGCGCTCTCAGGAACTCGTCGGCGCGGGCGCCCCGTCGTTCCATCGACGTCCCCGCCGCCTCCCACTCGTCGCTCGACCAGCCGAGACCGAGGCCGACGTCGAGCCGGCCGCCGGAGAGCACGTCGAGCGTGGCCAGGTGCTTGGCGAGGACGATCGGCTGGTAGAGCGGCATGATGAGCACCGACACGCCGAGGCGGATCGTGCGGGTGCTCGCCGCCACGAACGCCAGCACCGCGAGCGGATCCATGACCGAGGCGAACGCGGCCGGCCACGGGCCGCCGGGGGCGCCGTAGTATTCCTCGCGCGGGGCGACCGGGTAGAAGAGCCGCTGGAAGGTCCACGCCGCGTGGTAGCCGAGCGCCTCGGCGCGCCGGGCGACGGTGACGAGCGCCTCCGGCGTGGCCCAGGCGCCCGCGAGGGGCAGGCCGAAGCCGAGCTCCATACGCGTCATCGAGGAGCGCCACGGGTTCCCCGGGGCGCTCCGAGCGTCGGGGGGGTTGGGGGCCATGTCGAGGCCCCCATGTCGATCAATTCCGCCAGTTCGAGCGCGTCGGCAGCAGGCGGTCGGCGATGAGGTTGCGCATCATCTCGAGCGTGCCGCCGCCGATCGCGAACATCCGCGCGTCGCGCACCATGCGCTCCAGCGGCAGCGAGCGCCCGTAGCCGGCGGCGCCGTGGATCTGGAGCGCCTGGCTGGTGACCTCCTGGGCCGTCTCGGCCGCGAAGGTCTTGGCCTTGGCGGCGTCGAGCGCGTCGGGGAAGCCGCGACCGGCGCGCACCGCCGCGCGGTGGATCAGCAGCCGGGCGGCGTCGAGCTTGATGGCCATGTCGGCCAGCTTCCAGCGGATGCCCTGGAAGTCGCCGATGGGCCGCCCGAACTGCCGACGCTCGGCCGCGTAGGCGAGCGCCCGCTCCCATGCCCCCTGCGCGATCCCGAGCGCGACCGTGGCCGCGCCGAGCCGCTGGCCGTTGTAGGCGCTCATCAGCTTCTTGAAGCCGTCGCCCGGCCCGACGAGCAGATTCTCGCGGCGGACGTCGCAGCCCTCGAAGTGCAGCTCGCCCTCGGGAATGCCGCGCAGGCCCATCATGAGCTCGCGCCGCCCGATCCGGAACCCCGGCGTGTCGCGCTCGACGAAGACGCCGCCGATGCCGTCGGCGCCCGGCCGGTCGCCGAAGCGCGCGTAGACGAGGTAGAGGCGTGAGGTGCCGGCGCCGGTGATCCAGCACTTGTGGCCGGTGAGACGGTAGCCGGTCGGTGTCTCGTCGGCCCGCGTGGTCATGTCGGTCGCCGCGGAGCCCGCCGCCGGCTCCGAGATCGCGATGGCCGGCTTCTCGCCCTCCAGCACCCACGGGAAGTAGCGCCGCTTCTGGGCCTCGGTGCCGTACGCGGTCAGCGCGCCGACGACGCCGAGGTTGCCCTCGACGACGATGCGCCCGCTGATCCCGCACGCCCGGGCGATCTCCTCGATGACGAGGACCACGTCGAGCAGCGGCCGCTCGCCGCCCCCGTACGAGGCCGGCATCGTCATGCCCATGAAGCCGGCGGCGGCCAGGTCCTTGACGTTGTCCCAGGGGTACTCCTCGGTGGCGTCCCAGCGGGCGGCCCGCTCGGCGAACACCGTGTCGGCCAGCTCGCGGGCGCGGGCGCGGAGGGCCTCCTGCTCGGGGCTCAGCGGATACGTGGTGTCGGTCGGCATAGGCGACAGTCTAGATGTGGATGGCCTGCCCAAGCGTCGCCAGGGTGGCCTCGAGGGCGGCCTCGGAGAGCGTGGGGTGGGCGTGGATCGTGTGCATGATCTCCTCGACCGTGGCCTCGAGGGTCCGGCCCACCGCGAACTCGTGGATGATCTCGGTCGCCTCGGGGCCGACGATGTGCACGCCGACGATCTCGCCGGTGGCCTTGTCGGCGACGACCTTCACGAAGCCGTCCGTCTCGCCCAGCGCAACCGCCTTGCCGCTGGCGGTAAACGGGAACTTGCCGACCATGATCTCGCGGCCGTTCTCCTTCGCCTTCGCCTCGGTGAGCCCGATCGAGGCGACCTGGGGCCGGCAGTACGTGCACGACGGCACGTTGGTGTAGTCGAGCGGACGCGGGTTGCGGCCGGCGATGGCCTCGGCCGCGACGACGCCCTCGGCCATGGCCTTGTGGGCGAGCAGCGGCGCGCCCGCCATGTCGCCGACGGCGTAGATCCCCTTCACCGAGGTCTCCATCATGGGGGAGACCTTCACGAAGCCGCGCTCGAGCTGGACGCCGACGGCCTCCAGGCCGACGCCCGCGGTCCGGGCGCCGCGGCCCACGGCCATCAGCACCTGCTCGGCCTCGATCCGGCCCTCGCCGGTCTCCACGATCACGCCGGCCCCGCCCGGCTTCACCGCGGAGACCTTCACGCCCGTCTTGATCATGATGCCGCGACGGCCGAAGAGCCGTGCCACCAGCGCCGAGGCGTCGGCGTCTTCCACCGGCAGCACGCGGTCGAGGGCCTCCAGCACGGTGACCTCGGTGCCGTAGGCGGCGTAGATGTCGGCGAACTCCATGCCGACGGCGCCAGCCCCGATGACCACCATCGACTTCGGCCGCGCCTCGTTGCGGACGGCGCCGTTGGACGAGATGACGGTCTTCTCGTCGATCGTCACGCCGGGGAGCGACTTGGGCTGCGAGCCCGTTGCCAGGATGATCGCCTTGGCCTCGAGCGTCTCGGTGCCGGCCGACCCCTTCACCTCGACGGTCGTCTTCGACTTCAGGCTGCCGGTGCCGGGGAACAGGGTGATCTTGTTCTTCTTGAACAGGAACTCGACGCCCTTGGCCATGCGGTCGGCGACGCCGCGGCTGCGCTTGATCGCCTCCGCGTAGTCGGGGCGCACGTTGTCCACCTTGATGCCGAAGCGCTCGGCGTGCTGGACGAGGTTGACCACCTCCGCGTTGCGGAGCAGGGCCTTGGTGGGGATGCAGCCCCAGTTCAAGCACACCCCGCCCGGCCGGTCATCCTCCACCGCCGCCACCGAGAGCCCGAGCTGCGCGGCCCGGATCGCCGCGACGTACCCCCCGGGACCGCTGCCGATCACGACGACGTCGAAGCTCTTGGCCATCAGATCAGTAGCCTCAGCGGCTCCTCGAGGAGGCGCTTCACGTCCTGCAGGAAGCGGGCGCCCATGGCGCCGTCCATCGCGCGGTGGTCACAGGAGATCGTCAGCATCATCCGGCGACCCACGCCGACGCCGTCCTCACCGACGACCGGGACCTTGCGGACGGCGCCCACGGCCAGGATCGCACCCTCCGGAGGGTTGATGATCGCCGAGAACTCGGTCACGTCGAACATGCCCAGGTTGGAGATGGAGAACGTCGCGCCCGTCATCTCTTGCGCACGGAGCTTTCGCGCGCGAGCCCGCTCGGCGAGGTCCCGCGCCTCGACGGCGATCTGGGCGAGCGACTTGGCGTGCGCGTCGCGGAGGACCGGCGTGATGAGCCCCTCCTCCAGCGCGACCGCGATGCCGATGTGGGCACGGTGGAAGACGCGGATCGACTCGCCCTGGAACGAGGCGTTGACGCCCGGATGGTCGAGCAGCGCCACCGCGCAGGCCCGGATGACGAAGTCGTTCACCGAGATCTTCGGCTGCCCCTCGAGGGCGTTCAGCTGCTCGCGCAGCGTCCACGCCCGGTCCATCGCGACCTCGGACGAGACGTAGAAGTGCGGGACCGGCGCCTTGCTGAGCGGCATGCGCTTGGCGATGAGCGCCCGCATCTGGCTGAGCGGCCGGTCCTCGAACTCGGCGCCGGCGGCGGCCGCCGGCATGGCCACCGCGGGCCGGGCGCCGCCGGCGGAGGCCGCCTCGACGTCGCGACGGACCACCCGGCCACCGGGCCCGCTGCCCTGCACCAGCCGCAGGTCCACCCCGGACTGCGCCGCGATCTTGCGCGCGAGCGGGGAGGCCTTGATGCGACCGCCGCCGTCGGACGGGGCCGCCACCGGCTGCACCGGCGCGAGGGCGGGTGCGACGGGCCGGGCGGGGGCCGTGGGCGCGGCGGCCGGCGCCGGCGTGCGCGCGGCCGGATCCTCCCGACGGGGCTGCGGCGGCACCGCCGCCGGGCGGCTGGCCATCTCCGTCGCGCCGGCGCCGGCTGGAGCGGCCGCCGGAGCCGGTGCGGCGGGCGCCGCTGCGGCCTCGGGCGCCCCACCGCCGGCCTGGCTCACCACCGCGGCGATGTCGTCGGCCGGCTCGGCGATGACGCCGATCAGCGTGCCGACCGGTGCGGTGCTCCCCGCCGGAACCAGGATCTTCCGCAGGACGCCCGAGCCAAACGCCTCCATCTCGACGTCGGCCTTGTCGGTCTCGACCTCGGCCAGGATGTCGCCCGACTGGATCCGGTCACCCTCGTTCTTGAGCCACTTGATGATCTTGCCGGTCTCCATCTGCTCGGAGAGCTTCGGCATCACCACCTTGGAGACGGCCATGTCAGTGGCTCCGGTTCCCGTTCGCGTAGGTGACGCGACGGACGGCCTCGATGATGCGCTCCTTGGAGGGCGTCTTGGCCCGCTCGAGGTTGCGGGCGTACGGCATCGGCGCCGGCACACCGGTCACGCGCTCGACCGGCGCGTCGAGGTCGTCGAAGGCCTGCTCGGTGATGACGGCGGACAGCTCGGAGCCCATGCCGGCGAAGCCGGCGCCCGCCTCCACCACCACCGCGCGGTGCGTCTTGCGCACGGAGGCGAGGATCGTGGCCGCGTCGAGCGGCTGCAGCGTGCGCGGGTCGACGATCTCGACCGAGATGCCGTCCTTGGCCAGCTCCTCGGCCGCCTCCATCGCCCGGTACATCATGCCCATGTAGGCGATGACGGTGACGTCGGCGCCCTCGCGGCGCACGGCCGCCTGGCCGAGCGGGATGACGAACTCGGGATCCTCGGGGACCTCGCCCTTGATGTTGTAGAGCGTCTCCGACTCGATGAAGATCACCGGGTTGTCGTCGCGGATCGCCGCCTTCAACAGGCCCTTGGCGTCCGCCGGCGTAGAGGGCCGGACGACCTTCAGACCCGGCACGTGGTAGAAGTACACCTCCATCGACTGCGAGTGCTGGGCCGCGAGCTGGTGGGCCGGACCGCCCGGGCCGCGGATCACGATCGGCACGTGGTACTGGCCGCCCGACATGTAGTTCATCTTGGCGGCCGAGTTCACGATCTGGTCCAGGGCCAGCAGCGCGAAGTTGAAGGTCATCATCTCGACGACCGGCCGCAGCCCGACCATGGCGGCGCCGATGCCCACACCCGTGAACCCCGACTCCGCGATGGGCGTGTCGACGATGCGGCGCGGGCCGAACTCCTTGAGGAGGCCCTGCGTCACCTTGTAGGCGCCCTCGTAGAGCCCGACCTCCTCGCCGATCACGAACACGCGGTCGTCCCGCTTCATCTCCTCGCGTAGGGCGAGGTTGAGCGCCTCCCGGTAGGTCATCACCGCCATGTCAGGACCCCGACTTCTCGCCGCCGTCGGCGTCCTTGAAGATGTCGGTCAGCAGCTCGGAGGCCGGCGGCTCCGGCGAGGCGTCGGCGAAGGCCACCGCCTCGTCGATCAGGTCGTTGACGGCCTTCTCGATCTCGCGGAGGTCGTTCTCGCTGAGCCAGCGCGCCTTGAGCGCACGCTCCCGGAACAGCGCGATCGGATCGCGCAGCTTCTCGCGCTCGACCTCGTCCTTGGTCCGGTACACGGCCCCGGCCGGGTCGCGCATGGAGTGGCCGCGGAAGCGGTAGGTGCGGGCCTCGATCAGGCTCGGCGTGCCGTCGGCGCGGGCGCGGGCCACCGCCTTGGCCACGACCTCGCGTATGGCCAGCACGTCCATGCCGTCCACGGCCTCGCAGGGCATGTTGTACGCGCGGCCGAACTTCCAGATCTCGGTCTCGGCCAGGGCGCGCTCCAGCGAGGTGCCCATGGCGTAGCGGTTGTTCTCGCAGATGAAGATGACCGGCAGCTTCCAGAGGGCGGCCAGGTTCATGGCCTCGTGGAACTCGCCCTCCGGCACCGCCCCGTCGCCGAAGTAGCACGCGACGACCTGGTCGCCGCCGCGGTACTTGATCGCGAAGGCCGCCCCGGCCGCCAGCGGCAGGTGGGCGCCGACGATCGCGTGGCCGCCGAGGAAGTTCGTCGTCTTGTCGAACAGGTGCATCGACCCGCCCTTGCCCTTGCTCAGGCCGTCGATGCGCCCGTAGAGCTCGGCCATGGCCCGGCGTGGGTCGGACCCCTTGGCCAGGCAGTGGCCGTGCTCGCGATAGGCGGCGATGGCGTAGTCGTCGGGGCGCATCACCGACGTCGCGCCGACCGCCACCGCCTCCTCGCCGATGTACAGGTGCAGGAACCCGCCGATCTTCCCGAGTGCGTAGGCCTCGGCGGCCTTCTCCTCGAAGCGGCGGATCAGGACCATGTCGTTGTAGAGCCCGCGGGCGATCTCCGGGGTGATCTCGGCAGTCGCCGGGGCTTTCTGCTGGGCCGTCGCTGTCCTCTGGGCCATGTACCTCCCCCTGCCTCGAGCGCTACTTCCCACTACTTTATCAACAATTTGCGGTCTCGCCTCACCGACGGCGAGCCCTCGTTGGCGCCCGAACTACCCCAGTTCGAATTTCAGGCTCACCTCACCGACGGCCGAGGCGGCCGTCGGTTCGGCTCGCACTACCACTTCATCAAGTTCAGATCGTCGACCGAGAGGCGGCGGCGAAGACGGAAGATGGCGACGATGATGGCCAGGCCGACGGCGACCTCGGCGGCGGCGACGGCCATGACGAAGAAGACGATCACCTGGCCCTCGTGGCTGCCGAGGCGGTGGCCGAAGGCGACGAAGGAGAGATTGACGGCGTTGAGCATCAGCTCGATGGACATGAAGATCACGAGCGGGTTGCGACGGACGATGACGCCGACCACGCCGATCGCGAACAGCAGCGCGGACAGGATCAGGTAGTAGGACTCGGGCACCATCGCCTAGGCCCGACGACGGGCCAGCAGCAGGACGCCGACCATCGCCGCCAGCAGGAGGACCGACGTGAGCTCGAAGGCGAACAGGTAGTCGCCGAAGAGCAGCCGGCCGATCGCCTCCACGCCGCCGGGGCCGGCCTCGGTCGCGGCCGGGGGCGTCGCGCGGGGGACCACGAGCCAGGCGGCGATCAGCCCGAACAGCACGGCCCCGATCGGGAGCGCCCACAGGCGCAGCGTCCGGCGCGGATCCGGCCCCGTCTCCTCCTTGCCGGGGATCAGCACCATGATCGCGAACACGAACAGCACCATGATGGCGCCGGCGTACACGATGATCTGGGCCGCCGCGAGGAACTCGGCGCCGAGCATCAGGTAGAAGACCGCGATCGACCCGAGGTTGACCACGAGGAAGAGCGCGCCGTGGATCGGGTTGCGACGGAGCACGAGGCCGAGCGCGGACCCCACCGCCAGCAAGGCGACCACGACGAACGCGACCAGGGCCATCAGACCGTCCGGTTCGCCGGGATCGGCACCGGCGAGGTCGGCCGCCCGTCGGCGCCGACCGGCTCGAGGGAGAGCAGCATTTCCTTCGTGTAGATCATGCCCCGCCGACTGTAAGACGAGAACTCGAGGATCCCCGTATCCATGCGGATGGCGTCCTCGGGACACGCCTCAACGCAGTAGCCGCAGAACACGCATTTCCCCAAGTCGATGTCGAACCGCTCGGGCATCTTCTCGATTTCGGGGTTCGGGTGCTCCGTCGCGACGATGTAGATGCAGCGGGCCGGGCAGACCGTCTCGCACATCATGCACGCCACGCAGCGGGGCGACCCGTCCTCGCGGCGGACCAGCCGGTGCAGCGAGCGCAGCCGCGGCGAGTAGGGCCGGCGCTCCTCCGGGTACTGGATCGTGACGGCGCCGCGGGCGGTACGGCTGCCGAGCGCGCGGGCCACGTGGGCGCCCATGTTGCGGAAGAAGTGGCCGGCGGTGAGCAGCACGCCCTGCACCGCCTCGATCACGTAGAAGCGCTGGCCGAGCCTCACGAGCCGTTCCCCCCGAACAGGAGCAGGATCGCCCCCGTCAGCACGATGTTGAGGATCGACAGCGGGAACAGCCCGAGCCAGCCCAGCCGCATGGCCTGGTCGTAGCGGAAGCGCGGCAGCGTCCACCGGATCAGCATCATGACGAAGATCATCGCGCAGACCTTGAGGGCGAAGCTGCCGACCTGCAGGACCACGACGGCCAGGTGCGGGAGGGCCACGGTGGTCCCCCACGGGAAGTGGAAGCCGTCGGCGAACAGCCACGGCACCTGCCAGCCGCCCAGGAAGAGCGCCGTCGTCATGCCCGCGATGACGACCGTCTCGAGGAAGTCGGCCATCGCGAACATGCCGAACTTCATCCCGCTGTACTCCACGAAGTACCCGATGATCTCCGACTCGCCCTCCGGCATGTCGAAGGGGATGCGCTTGGTCGCGGCGATGCCCGCCGTGAGGAACAGGACGAACGCCAGCGGCTGGGTCACGATGCCCCACGCCGGGAGCCAGCCGAGCAGGAGGCGTCCCTGCCCGCGCACGATGTCCTGCATGTTGAGCGAGCCGTAGACCATGATGACGCCCATGATCGAGGCGCCGATGGCGATCTCGGCCGAAATCATCAGCGCGGCGGCCCGCTGTCCCCCGAGCAGGGCGTAGTTGTTGCCCGACGACCAGCCCGCCATCATCACGCCGTACACGCCGAGCGAGAGCATCGCGAACACGTAGAGGATGCCCACGTTCAGCGTCACCGCCTGCAGCGGGAACTCGCGGCCGCCGATGCGCAGCGTGTCGCCGAACGGGATCGAGGCGAAGGCCACCAGCGCGAAGAAGACCGAGACGAACGGCGCCAGCGAGAAGAGGAACCGGTCGGCCCGCGCCGGCCGGAAGTCCTCCTTGGTCAGCATCTTGATGGCGTCGGCGAGCGGGTGGAAGAGGCCCATGATGCGAAAGCCGAAGATCGAGGCGCGGTTGGCCCCGATGCGGTCCTGCATGATGGCCGACTGCTTGCGCTCGACCCAGGTGAGCAGGCCGCCCAGGTTCAGCACGAACATCATCACGAAGAACACCCGGCCGAAGGCGACGCCGAGATCGAGCATCATCGCGACGCCAGTGCCCGGCGGCCTGGCGGCGTCGGCACCCCGGTCGACGTCGCGCCCGCCACCATCTGCCCGGTGTCCCCGAGGCTCTGGTAGCTCAGGCCGGCGAAGACGGACACCGTGCGGGTCAGGTCGCGGAACCAGAGCTCGGCCCGCGCGCCGGCCGGCGTGCCGCCGCCGGCGGCGAGGATGCGGCCCAGCAGGTCCCACTCGGCCAGCGCGGCGCCGAGCGGCTCGACCGCGGTCCGGAAGCGCTGCACGCGTCCCTCGAAGTTGGTGAAGGTGCCCTCGCGCTCGACCCAGGCGGCCGCCGGCAGCACCCAGTGGGCGCGGTCGCTCGTCCCGTTGGCGTTGGTGCCGGTGAAGATCACCGTCTCCACCTGCGCGAGCGCCTCAGCGGCGTCGCTGGAGCCCGCCGCGAGCAGGTCGTGGTGGAACACCCACAGGCAGCGGAGCCGGCCGGCCCGGGCCGAGGCCAGGATCGCGGCGGCGTCGCCCCCGAGGCCGATCAGCTCGGCGCCGCGGCGGTTGGGCGTGCGGTCGGCGAGGAGCAGGAAGTCGTCGCCCTCGGCCGGCGACGCCGGCTGCACGTCGAAGGCGACCTGCCGGATACCGCGCGCCTCGCACACGCGGCGCAGCGCCATCAGGTCCTCGTTCGCCATACGGGGCGAGGCGAGCACCGCGACCTGGTCGGCCGGATGGCGGCGCAGCGCCTCGTCGACGCCCGCGATCGCCTCGTCCCAGGTGACCTCCGTTGAGCCGCCGGGCCCGCGCCGGGCGGGCGCCGTCAGCCGGGTCGGCGCGTCGACGAAGTCGAAGTGGTACCGACCGACGTCGCACAGCCACCACGCGTTGACCTCGCCGTTGTAGCGGGGCTTGAGGCGGGCCACGCGCCGGCCTTCGGCGTGGTGGGGCCGCCGGCGGCTCGTGTGCACCTCGACGTTGCAGCCCCGCGCGCAGCCGGTGCAGACCGACTTCGCGGTGTCGAGGTACCAGACCCGCACCTGGAAGCGGAAGTCGCGGTCGGTGAGCGCACCCACGGGGCAGATGTCGACCACGTTGGCCGAGTAGTTGTTGGTCAGGTCGCGCCCCGGGAAGAGGCCGATCTCGGAGTGGTCGCCGCGGTTGAAGATCCCGAGCTCGCCGGTGCCCGTGACCTCGTCGCAGAACCGCACGCAGCGCGAGCAGAGGATGCAGCGCTCGGCGTCGAGCATCACGTGGGGCCCGAGCGGCACCGCCTTGGGCTTGTGGACCTTCTCGTCGGTCATCCGAGGGTCGTACAGCCCGTGCTTCATGTAGTAGATCTGCAGCCAGCACTCCCCCGCCTGATCGCAGACCGGGCAATCGAGCGGATGGTTGATGAGGTGGAACTCCATCATCGACCGCCGCGACTGGCGCACGCGCTCGGTGTCGGTGTGGACGACCATGCCGTCGGCTGCCTGGGTGTTGCAGGCGATGGTCGGCCGCGGCGTCTTCTCGATGTCGACCATGCACAGCCGGCACTGCCCCGCGATGGACAGCCCCGGGTGGTAACAGTAGTGCGGAACCTCGACACCGAGCTGCCGGGCCGCCTCGATCAGGTTGGTCCCCGCCTCGACCTCGATCTCCTTGCCGTCGATGGTCAGCTTTGGCATTTCAGTCGGAGGGGGCCTCGGCGGCCCCCTCCGAGACCTCCCCCAGGAGTCGGATTGCGCCGGCAAAGCCGGCGCTCGAACTGCGGGCCAGTTTGCGTCGCGCCATGCTCATTTCCGGATCAGAGCCTCGAATTCGCCCCGGAACTTTTCGATATAGGAGACATAGGGCCCGACGGCGCCGTCGTAGAAGGCGCAGATGGTGGTGCCGGCGCCGCGCTTGGCGACGTCGAGGATGGTGTCGAGGTCGTCCTTGTGGCCGTGGCCCTCGACCAGGCGGTGGACCATCTTATAGATCCAGCCGGTCGACTCGCGGCAGGGCGTGCACTGGCCGCACGACTCGTGGGCGTAGAAGCGCGCCAGCACCAGCAGCGCCTCGGGAATCGACACGCTCTCGTCCATCACCATCACGCCGGCCGAGCCGATCATGGTCCCCGCGTTGCGGAGGCCGTCGACGTCCATGGTGACGTCGATCTCGTCGGCGGTCAGGATGGCGGCCGAGCCGCCACCCGGCACCACCGCCTTGAGCCGGCCCGTGCCCGTGACCCCGCCCGCCCGCTCGAGGAGCTGGCGCAGCGTGATCGAGACCGGCGCCTCGTAGACGGCGGGACGCTTCACGCGCCCCGACACCGAGTACATGCGGGTGCCGCCCTGCGTCTTGGTGCCGAGCCCGGCGAACCAGGCGGCGCCGCGGTCGACGATGGGCGGCACGCAGCAGAGGGTCTCGACGTTGTTGACGATCGTCGGCTGGCCGAACGCGCCCTTGATGGCCGGGAAGGGCGGTTTGATCTTCGGCCAGCCCTTCTTGCCCTCCAGCGAGGACAGCAGCCCGGTCTCCTCCCCGCAGATGTAGGCGCCGGCGCCGCGGTGCACGACGACGTCGAACCCCTGCCCCAGCAGGCCCGCGTCGTACGCCTCCTTCACCGCCGCGCTGAACCGCCGCCACGGCTGGACGTACTCGCCGCGGATGTAGACGAAGCCCAACGCGCAGCGGATGGCCCGCGCCGCGATGAGCATGCCCTCGATCAGCGAGTGCGGATCGCGCTCCAGGAGGTAGCGGTCCTTGAAGGTGCCCGGCTCGCCCTCGTCGGCGTTGACGACCAGGTAGACGGGCCCGGTGTGGTTCTTGGGAATGAAGGACCACTTCATGCCGGTGGGGAAGCCAGCGCCGCCCAGGCCGCGGAGGTTCGACTGCTTGACCGCCTCCGTGATGGCGGCCGGCTCCATCGCCTTGGCCTTCTCCCAGGCGCCGTAGCCACCGGCGCCGCGGTAGACGGCCAACGTGTGGGAGTTGGCGCGCTCGAAGTTCCGCATGAGGACGGTCTCGGCCATCAGCGCAGGCCCTCGAGGATGCGATCGATCTTGTCGGGCGTCAGGTTCAGCTCGTAGCGGTCGTCCACCTGGGCCATCGGCGCCGCCTCGCACGCGCACAGGCACTCGACCGACTGCAGGGTCACGCGCCCGTCGGCGGTCGTCTCGCCGGGCTCGACGCCCAGCCGCCGCTTGACGTGGGCCAGGAGGTCCTTCGCCCCGGCCAGCGTGCAGGACAGGTTGTGGCAGATGGCGACGATGTGGCGGCCCTTGGGCTGCTGGAAGTAGAGCGTGTAGAAGGTCACGACCTCGTGGACGTGGGCCGGCGAGAGGTCGAACAGCCCGGCCACGTACTCCTCGGCCTCCAGCGAGACGTACCCGAAGGTGTCCTGCGCCATGTGGAGGACGGGCAGCAGCGCCCCGCGCTTGTCTGGATAGAGGCCCTGGAGACGGCGCACCTCGGCGAGCTGCTCCGGCGAGAACGCGATCGCGGTCTGCGGCGTCATCGGTCCAGCTCTCCGCCGATCATGTTGACGGAGCCGAAGGTCGGGATGAGGTCGGCGATCTGCTCGCCCTCGATCATCCGGGGCAGCGCCGCCACCGGCGGCAGGCACGGTGGGCGGCACCGCACGCGATACGGACGGTCGGAGCCGTCGGAGATCACGTAGAAGCCGAGCTCGCCGTTGGCGCCCTCGGAGGCGAAGTACGCCTCGCCCTTCGGCGGCCGGATCCCGTAGCCCTCCATGATGAGCATGAAGTGGTTCATCAGCCCCTCGATCGACCCGTACGCGGTCTCCTTGGGCGGCAGTACCACGCGCTTGTCGGCGGCGTTCACCTGCTGCAGCGCTTCGCGGCTCTGGCCCTGGAGGTTCGGCGACAGGCGGATGGGCAGCAGCAGCAGCCCCTCGGTTTTGCCCTGCTTGCCCTGGTCCACGTAGGCGGCCGGGTCGATCGGGCGCCCCTCGAAGTCGACGTTCACGGGCCCGCCGGGCATCATCGCCAGCGCCTGCTCGGCGATGCGCATCGACTGCTCCATCTCCGCCATGCGGACCAGGTATCGCGCGTAGTTGTCGCCGTCCTTCTGGGTGGGGATCTCGAACTCGACGCGGTCGTAGGCCCAGTGCGGGTGCGCGCGGCGCACGTCGTAGGCCACGCCGACCGCTCGCAGGAGGGGCCCGGTGATCGCGTAGCCGATCGTCTCCTCCCGGGACAGCGCGCCGACGCCGACCATGCGGTCGAGGAAGATCCGGTTGCCGGTGAGGAGCCGGTGGACCTCGTCGAGGACCCCGCGGGTCTCCTTGAAGGCGGCGCTCACCTTGGCGGCGAAGCCGTCGGGCAGGTCGGCCTTCACGCCCCCGACGCGACCGTAGGAGATCGTCAGCCGGGCCCCCGTGACGTCCTCGACCAGCTCCCACAGGAACTCGCGGGCCTTGATCATGTAGAGGAAGACGGTGAAGGCCCCGAGCTCCATCGCGGAGGCGCCCACGCACGTGAGGTGGTCGCAGATCCGCGAGATCTCGGCCATCGCCGTGCGGATGAACTTGCACCGCTCGGTGACCTCGATCCCCAGCAGCTTCTCCACCGCGGAGGCGTAGGCGAAGTTGTTGATGAGCGGCGACACGTAGTTGAGGCGGTCGGTGTACGGGATCGCGTTGTTGTAGCCGCCGACCTCGCAGTCCTTCTCGAAGGCCCGGTGCAGGTAGCCGATCTCGACGTCGGCCTTGCGGATGAACTCGCCGTCGATCTCGGTGATGATGCGGATGATGCCGTGCATCGCCGGGTGGGCCGGGCCCACGCCGACCTGCAGCGTCTGGCCGCTGCCGGTGCCGCTGCCCTCGCCCAGCATGAACTCCCGCGTCGTGGGCGGCGGCGTGCTCATGCCTTCGGACCGATCAGCGGCTGGCGCCGGTTGATGGGGTAGTCCTTGCGCAGCGGGTGGCCCACGAACTCCTCGTACATGAGCAGCCGCCGGAGGTCGGGGTGGCCCTCGAAGCGGACGCCGAACATGTCCCACACCTCGCGCTCCAACCAGTTGGCGATCGGCCACAGCCCCACCGCGGTCGGGACCACCGCGTCGTCCTCGTCCACCCGGACCTTGAGCCGCACCCGGTGGTTGTGGACGAGCGAGAAGAGCTGGTAGACGACCTCGAAGCGCGGTCCGTCCTCGCGGCCGGGGTACTTGAGATAGTCGGCGGCAGTGAGGTCGGTCAGCATGTCGCAGTCGAGCGCGGGCTCGTCGCGGCAGAAGCGCAGGGCGTCCACGAGCGAGCCCCGGTCGACCACGGCGGTCGTGTCTTCCCGGAACTCGTGGGTCTCGACGATGGCGGAGCCGAATCGGTCGCGGAGGCGCCGGAGGATCTGCTCTCCCGTCATCGAGCGGCTCAGAACCTCTGCGTCTGCAGCGCGATCTTGTCCTGCAGCTTCATGAGTCCGTCCAGCACGGACTCCGGCCGCGGGGGGCAGCCGGGGATGTACACGTCCACAGGGATGATCGTGTCGATCCCCTGCACCGTGGCGTAGTTGTCGTAGAACCCGCCCGTGCAGGTGCATACGCCGAAGGCCACGACCCACTTGGGCTCGGTCATCTGGTCGTAGATGCGCTTCAGCACGGGCGCCATCTTGTGCGAGATGGTGCCCACGACGAACAGGACGTCGGCCTGGCGGGGCGAGAAGCGCGGCAGCCCGGCGCCGAACCGGTCGACGTCGTAGTGCGAGCACGCCGCAGCCATGTACTCCATGCCGCAGCACGCCGTCACGAAGGGGTACTGGAAGATGGAGTACTTCCGCGCCCAGCCGATGGCCTCATCGAGCTTGGACGTGAAGAAGCTGCCTACTCCCATTCCAGCCCCCCCTTGCGCCAGATGTAGAAGAACCCGAGCATCAGGATGCCGAGGAACACGAGCATCTCCGCGAAGCCGAACCAGCCGAGCCGGCGGTACAGCATCGCCCACGGCCAGATGAAGAGCAGCTCGATGTCGATGATGATGAAGAAGATCGCGATCGTCGAGAACTTGATCGCGAAACGCCCCTCCGACACCTCGATCGGATCCTTGCCGCACTCGAACGGCGATGCCTTGACCGGCGTGAGCCGCCGCGGCGCGATCAGGGAGGGGATGAACAGCAGGGCACCGGCCACCAGCGCGGCGAACGCGAAGACCATCAGGATCGGCAGGTATTGCACTAGCGGAGCGCCCCGTCGGCCTGCTTCTTCGCATGGTACGAGCTCCGGACCAGGGGGCCGGACTCGACGTGGGCGAAGCCGAGGGCCCGCCCGACCGCGGCCAGCTCGGCGAACTCGTCGGGGTGGTAGTAGCGCGCCACCGGCAGGTGCCGCGGCGAGGGCCGCAGGTACTGGCCGAGGGTGAGGATCGACACACCCACCTCGAGCAGGTCGCGCATCGTCGCCACCAGCTCGTCGCGCTCCTCGCCCAAGCCCAGGATGATGCCCGACTTCAGCGGCAGCCCCGGGGCGGTGCCCCGCGCGTGGCGGAAGAGATCGAGCACCCGGTCGTAGCGGCCGCCGTGGCGCGCCACCTTGTAGAGGCGCGGCACCGTCTCCGTGTTGTGGTTGAAGATGGCCGGGCCCGCGGCGATCACGGTGTCGATCGAGGCCCGCCGTCCGAGGAAGTCCGGGACCAGCACCTCGACCCGGCACGCCGGCGCGTGGGCCCGGACGGCCCGGATGGTGGCCGCCCAGTGCGCGGCGCCGCCGTCGGCGAGGTCGTCACGGTTCACCGAGGTGATCACGACGTGCTCGAGCCCCAGCTCGGCGACCGCGCGGCCGATGTGCTCGGGCTCCTCGCGGTCCTCCCAGACGGGGGTGCCGTGGGTCACCGCGCAGTAGCCGCAGTTCCGCGTGCAGACGTCGCCGAGGATCATGAAGGTCGCGGTCGCGTCCTCCCAGCACTCGCCGATGTTCGGGCAGTGCGCCTCCTCGCAGACCGAGTGCAGGTTGAGGTCGCGCATGAGGCGGCGCAGGCGGACGTAGTTCGGGCCGCCCGGCGCGCGCACCTTGAGCCAGGCGGGCTTCCGCGCCTCGGCGACGGCGTTCGGCTGTAGCACAACAAGCGGCAGTGTCATGGCTCGGCGTTCAAAACCGGATCATTATGCCACGCCGCTTCGGCCATCGCACACGCGGCCCGCCGGCAGCGGCGGGCCGCGTCGCGTCATGAGGGGGGCGCTACTCGGAGACGCGTCGAACCGACAGGACGTGGACCTGCTTGTCGGTGGTGACCCCGGTGACCTCCAGCCGATCGCCCACCATCGTGCCGGCGTAGCGGATCGTGACGCTCGAGCGGGTGGGCTCGCCGGTCGGCCGGACGGCGCGCATCGTGCCCGTCATCCTGAGCTCGCCGTCCACGACGAGGGCCGTCCCGTCCGCCGCGAGCGGCTTGGCCGAGGAGTTGGTCGCCATCGACCACCGCAGCGCTCCAGCAGAGACGGCGAACCGGACCGTCGCCGAGGCGACCTCTGCCTGCCCCGTCGTCTGCGGGGGCAGCGTGAGTGTGCCTCGCCAGGTTCCGGGCAGCCGACCGGCCGAGACGGTCTCCGACTTCGGTTGGGGCTTGTCCGGGCTCGCGCCCAGGGGCCGCGTGGGCTGGGCGTGGCGAACCATGCAGTCGTGGACGCGCTGGGACTCGGGCTCGCGTCCGACCACCGAGAAACGCCCGTCGCGCTCGACCCGCTCGAGCTGCGTGGAGGGACCCTGCGCACGGCAGGCGTTGAAGGCCTCCTCGACCAGCGCCTGCTGCGGCGTCATCTTCGGGGCACAGCCGGCCACGCCCACGAGGGCGAGCACGATCAGACAGCTCGGAAGTCGTTCCCGCACGGCAACCTCCTACGTCAACGCCGATCCGGCGATGCGCCGGATACCGCATCGGGAGGAGTCGATGTTAGCAGAGGTGGGGTTGGGCCCCGAAGGGCCAGTCCGAGGCAGTTACGATACGCTCTTGGCATGAGCCGCGATGCCGATCGGGACGTCCAGGAGCTCTACGCCCTGCCCCCCGAGGAGTTCACGCGCGCCCGCAACGCCCGCGCGGCGGCGCTGAAGGCGGCCGGACGCGCCGACGCGGCCGAGGCGGTCCGTCAGCTCCGGCGACCGACGCCCGCGCTGTGGGCCGTCAACCGGCTGGCGCATCTCGAGTCGAAGCGGCTCAAGGGTTTCCTAACAGCCGTCGACGAGGTTCGCCGCACCCAGCTGCGAGATCCACGCGCCTCCGCTGACGCCCTGCGCCGGCAGCGCGCCGACCTCGACGCCCTCGTCGGCCGGGCCGGTCAGCTCCTCGCGGGCCCCAGCGGCCGGCCGACGCCGGAGGTGCAACGCCGGATCGCCGACTCCCTGATGGGCGCCGCCGTCGACCGCGGTCTCGCGCAGGCGTTGCGCGAGGGACGCCTGACCGCGGAGCTGTCGGCCCCAGGCTTCGAGGTCCTGGCGGGCGCCCCCGCCGGCGGGCATCTCCGGCTCGTCCCGGACCGCAAGGCCGAGCACGTCACCGAGACCAAGACGCGTGCGCGGCGTGCGGCCGAGAAGGACGCGGCGCTCAGGGAACGTCGGCCGCAGCGCGAGGCCGAGGCGCACGCGGAGCGCGAGCGTCGACGCCGCGACGCCGAGGAGGCCGCGCGGGAGGCGGAAACCCGTCGAGCGGCGGCCGACGCCGCCCAGCGCGAGCTCGACGAGCTGACCCGCCAGGCCAGCGCGGCCCGTGAGCGGCTGCGTGAGGCGCAGCGCGCCGCGCGAGCGGCGGCCAGCGCGGGCCGGAAGGCGCGCCGCGCGGACGGCCGGCAGTCGTGAGCTCGCTGGCATCGGGGTTGCCTGCTGTCACTCACATGGTCGCGCGGGGCGAGACCTTCTCACCCGCCGCCGGACGTGAGCAGGCCGCGACGAGCTCGTCACTGACGAGTCGTCGCGGGCGATCACTGGCCGCCGATCGTCGCCGGCAGGCGACGTGGATGACCAGGTCTGGCGCCGGAGCAGGAGCGATCGCGCCGCGCGGCCGGGTGGGCGGCGATGACGGTCGACCGTCGTCGCCGCCCGCCTCTCGACATACCTGGAGGCGACCCATCCCATGGCCCGCGCACTCTGGAAGGGATCCATCAGCTTCGGCCTCGTGACCGTTCCGATCGGCCTCGTGTCGGCCATCGAGGCCGGCGAGGAGCTCGCCTTCAATCTGCTCCACAAGAAGGACGGCAGTCGGATCATCCAGAAGCGCTTCTGCAGAGAAGAAGACGTCGAGGTGCCCTGGAACGAGATCGTGAAGGGATATCAGCACACCAAGGACCAGTACGTGGTCCTCACGGACGAGGATTTCGAGCGGGCGCGGGTGCCGGCGACCCAGGTGTTCGAGATCCGCCGCTTCGTTCCCGCGCAGGACGTGGAGGACCTCTACTTCGAGCATCCCTACTACGTGAAGCCCGATGGCCGAGGCTCCGGGAAGCCCTATGCCCTGCTCCGCGACGCGCTGGCGGAGACCGGCAAGCTCGGCGTCGGCACCATCGTGCTGCGGCAGCGCGAGCGGCTCGCCGCTCTGGAGCCCGCCGGCGACGCGCTCGTCCTCACGACGATGCGCTTCGCCCACGAGATCCGCTCGCCCAAGGACCTGGACCTCCCCAGGGTCAACGAGGGCTGGACCGAGAAGGAGATGAAGCTCGCCCGCCAGCTCATGGACACGCTGAGCGACGACTGGGATCCGAAGGCATTCAAGGACACCTACACCGACGTCCTCCGCGGGATCATCGAGGCGAAGGTGGAGGGCAAGGAGATCGTCGCCCCCGAGATGCCCAAGCGCGCCCGCGTCGCGAGCCTCATGGAGGCGCTCCAGAAGAGCCTCGGCGAGCGCCAGCTGGCGAAGGTGGAGGGTCGCAAGGCGGCGGACAAGCGGCCCCGCGCGGGCCGACGGAAGGCGGCGTAGTAGACTCGACGACCGGAATGATCACCCGAATCCGCGCGCTCCTCGGTCTCGTCACCGTCACGCTGGCCGCCGGCTGCGCCGGCGCTCCCACCGCCCCCAGCGTCCTGGTCCTGCCCGCCGTCGGCAAGAGCCACGACCAGTTCATCACCGAGGACGCCCGCTGCCGCCAGCGAGCCGTCGCCGAGGTGCAGGCGGGCGGCGGCGGCACCGTCTCGCCCCAGGGCCGCTACGACATGGTCTACATCCAGTGCATGTACGCCGCCGGCAACCAGGTGCCTGTGCCCGGCAGCGGCTTCCGCTCCACCACGCCGTCGCCCCCCTCGACCACGCCGCCGACCACGAAGTAGTTCGGGCTCAGCGAGGGCAGCGATGGGGCGCTGTCACCGAGGCGTGCGCCGTGTTTACAACAGGAACTGGATGGCGTCGACGAGGCCATCGACGACTTCGAAGGTAGAGTGCTGCGCATCACTCCAGCGCACCAGCGCCTCAACGGGCTCCACGAGGACCAGGCCGACGACGAGACCCCAGCCGACCCCACGAGACTGATCGCGGCGACGAACGAGCTGGCCGATGTCGATGTGGACTGACATAGGCGCCCTTTCCTGCTGAACTGCTCCGTGCAGCATCTCTCGGTGGTTGAACCGGGTCAAATCCTGCCATAAGAAACGACCGCAGGCTGCTACGATCGCATTGCGAAGAGCCTCAACCCATGACGATTGCTTTCGTCACCGCCGCGATCGTGGTGTTGGCCATCGTCGCGCTGATGTTCCTTCGCAGGGCCGGCTATCGAGGTGCGATCGGCTTCAAGAACCGCCACGGCTCCGAGATCGCCACTATTCGGCTCACCGGATTCTCCAGACCCGTCGAGTGCCGCACGCTGGCGCAGGGCGAGCATTCGTTCAACTACCTGGGGCGTCAGGTCCTCCCCGACGAGGTTCGGATCGCATGGCGGTTCGTCGGCGATGCCGCCGACAGGACGGGGATGGTCTCCTTGAGCGCCGTGCCCAAGGATGCCGCCGACGGCGAGCTCTTCTTCGTACTGTCGAGTGGCGGCACCTGGTCGGCCGAGTATGCGCCGCAGTTACGACTGGACCGGTTGCAGCAGGGCTCGTGATGGCATGACTCCGCAGGAAGCCGCCGAGATCGCGGGCCGTGCCGCCCGACGCCTGAACATGCCGTGGAACGCCGAGCATGTCGTCGCGACGCGCCTCGTGCGCTTGTGGCCGCTTCCGCGGAACTGGCGTGTCGTCTCCCGGGTGCCGAGCGAGCTCGCGGAAACGACGATCGTGGTCGAGGAGCGCAGCGGGCGGGCGTTCCCTCGGCGCGTCCGACACTCGCGCTGACCACTCATCAGAGCGTCCGGCGGACGAAGAGTCCGTTCCACGTGTAGAGATCGCTGCGATCCCCGCCGATCGTTGCGGCCTCCCCCCGACGTTCGCTGACCAGATCAGCGAGCGCACGACGACCGTCCCCCAGCGCATCGGCCAGCTTGATGCCGGCACGCAATTCCTGAGCGCTCACCACGAGGATGATTCCGAGCGCGGCGCCGTCCGCGTTGTAGATGTACGCTTCGGCGACCTTGTAGGCGTCCAACCCTTCCAGGCGATCGAGGCGGTCATACTCGTAGTAGTGAACGTCACCCTCCCATCGCTCCCCCATCACCCGCCGTCCCTCCCCGGCCCGCTCCGTGGCTCACTGCGCGAAGGTTGGCGAGGCGCTCGTCGGCCGATGGAGGCCGATCACCTCGGTCCGAAGTTGGGCCCAGAATCACCGCGACGGGACCGGGGCGGCCCGGTCATGACTGGTGTCGGCGGTGGCCCCTCACCCACGACCACTGGCCCCTCATCCTCCTGACCGCGGAAGATGCCTGGCCCAACGCCACCCTTTGCGCCAGTGACGCGCTGCCATCCACGAGACCGGAGACACGCGCGATAGATGTCCAGATTGACGAACGCTCGCTCGGCACCGCGTGGAGTGCCCGCGATCACCACGCACTCTCGATGGTCCGTGGAGAAGGTACCCGCGGCGCCCTGGTGCTGCATCTCGGGTTTCGTCCAGTAGAGCTGGCAACCCGCAAGGGCGACGACGACTAACGACAGGGCCGCGAGTCTCACGGCACGAAGATCCAGAACCGCATCACGCCCCCCGCGATGTTGCCGAGGAAGGCGAGAACGGCAACCGAGACGCCCCGTTAGGGGTGCGTTGGCTGCTTCGGAGGATTCGGCCGAGGTTCGCCGGAAATTGAAGGATGGTGCCGAAGGGGGGACTCGAACCCCCACGGGTTGCCCCACACGCCCCTCAAACGTGCGCGTCTGCCAGTTCCGCCACTTCGGCACGAAGCGACGAGGGCGAAGTATACCGCTAGCGTCCCCGCGAGACAACGCGGCCGGCGGCCTGGCGGAGCCGGGGATCGAGCGCGTCGCGGATGCCCTCACCGAGCAGATTGTAGGCGAGCACGGTGATGAGGATGGCCACCCCCGGGTAGACCGACAGCCACCAGGCCAGCTCGATGGCGTCCTTGCCCTCGTTGAGGATATTGCCCCAGGTCGCCCGCGGCGGCTGCACGCCCAGGCCGAGGAAGGACAGCCCCGACTCGGTGAGGATGGCGGCGGGGATGCCGAGCGTCATGGCCACCAGCACCGGCGCCATGGCGTTGGGCAGGATGTGGCGCCAGATGATCCGGAACGCGCTGGCCCCGGTCGACTGGGACCACATGACGAACTCCCGCTCCTTGAGGGCCAGGAACTCCGCGCGGACGAGCCGCGCCACGCCCATCCACCCGGTCAATCCGATGACGGCCATGATCGTCCAGATCGAGGGCTTGAGGAACGCCAGCACCGCCAGCAGCAGGAAGAAGCGCGGGAAGACCAGCATCAGATCGACCAGCCGCATGATCGCCGCGTCGATCACGCCGCCGTGGTAGCCGGCGGCGGAGCCGAGCAGGATCCCGATCGTCGCCGCGATGCCGACCGACACGAAGCCCACCGCCAGCGACACCTGGGAGCCGTAGAGCATCCGCGAGAGGACGTCGCGACCGAGCTGATCGGTGCCGAAGGGGTGGCGACTCGAGGGTGGGTCGAGAATCTTCCGCACGTCGGGACGGTTCGGGTCCCACGGCGAGATGGCCGGGGCCAGCACCGCCAGCAGCGCCAGACAGGCCACCACGATCCCCCCGACCACCGCGAGCTTGTTCCGCTTGAATGCCTTCCAGAACCCGCGCATCGCTAGCGGCGGCGGCGGCTCACGCGGATGCGTGGGTCGACGAGGCTGTAGGCGAGGTCGGCGGCGAGGTTCGCGAAGAGCGTCAGGGTCGAGACGATGACGAGGTTGCCCATCAGCACCGGGTAGTCGCGCTCGAACGCGGCCTGGACCATCAGCTGGCCCATGCCGGGAATCGCGAAGATCCACTCGACGATGACGCTGCCGCCGATGAGGCCCGGCAGCGATAGGCCCAGGATGGTCACGATCGGCAGCAGCGCGTTACGCAGCGCGTGCTTGCCCACCACCACGCGCTCGGCCAGGCCCTTGGCCCGCGCCGACTGGATGTAGTCCTGCCGGATGACCTCCAGCATGCTCTGGCGCATGTAGCGCGAGAAGCCGGCGAGGCCCCCGAAGGTCGCCACCAGGATGGGCAGGGCCAGGTGGCTGAGGAAGTCCCACTGCTGCTGCCAGAAGGACATGTACTCCCAGTTCATCGACCGCAGGCCGGAGATCGGCAGCCAGCCCAGCTGGATGCCGAACAGGATCATGAGCAGGAGGGCCAGCCAGAAATCCGGGGTGGCGAAGCCGATGAACACGAAGACGGTCGTGACCTTGTCGAACGTGGAGTACTGGCGGGTCGCGGACAGGACGCCGATCGGCACCGCCAGCGCGACGATGATGAGCATCTCCACCACGTTGAGCAGCAGCGTGATGGGCAGGCGCTCGCCGATCATCGTGAGCACGGGCCGGCCGTGCGGCGCGAACGACTTGCCGAAGTCCAGGCGGACCAGGCGCTTGAGCCAGTTCCAGTACTGCACGGGCAGCGGCTGGTCGAGGCCGAACTCTTTGCGGAGCTGCTCGTAGGCGCGCTTGGCCTCGGCCGGCACGTCGCCCGTCTGCATCTCGGCGGGGTCGCCCGGCGCCAGGTGGATCACGAGGAACGACACGAAGGTGATCCCGATGAGCAGGGGCACGGCGAGGAACAGCCGCCGGAGCGCGTAGGCGAGCATGGGCGGCTATTCTACGTCAGGGCGCCGCGCGTCAACCGGCCGTGTAGCGGTGCAGGTACTTCGGCACGAACCACTCGTCCTGGTTCCACTTGATCCCCGCCGCCCCCGGGTTGACGCCGAAGATGCGGCTGGAGACGGCCGGCATTACGTCGCGCCAGTAGAGGAAGACGAGGGGCTGGTCTTCGGCGAGGACCTCGTGGAGACGGTGGTAGAAGCGGGTGCGATCGGCCTGCACGCACGACGAGCGACCGGCTTCCAGGAGCGCGTCGACCTCGGGGTTCTTGTAGGAGATGTGGTTGAGCTCGTCGGGCCCGGTCTGGGAGGAGTGCCAGACCACGTACTGGTCGGGGTCGGCGCCCGTGCCCCACCCCAGGATCATTGCGTCGAAGCTACGCTTTTTGACGTGCTCCTTGAGGAGGGCGGCCCACTCGAGGATCCGGATGTCCACGCCGATGCCGAGGTCACGTAGCGAGGCCTGCACGATCTCGGCGATCTTCTTCCGCTCGTCGTTGCCCTGGTTGGTCAGCAGCTCGAAGGTGAAGGGCTTGCCGTCCTTGACGAGCAGGCCCTCGGGGTTGCGGGTCTTCCACCCGGCCTCGGCCAGCAGGGCCGCCGCCTTCTTGAGGTCGTAGGGCACGCCCTTGACGTTCGGGTTGTCGGCCCACGTGCCCGGGCGGAACGGCCCGGTCGCCTCCCGCCCCAGCCCCAGGACCACGCCGTCGAGCAGCTCCTGCTTGTTGATGGCGTGCGCGATGGCCAGGCGCACCCGGCGGTCGGCGAAGCGTGGGTCCTTCAGGTTGAAGCCGAGGTACGTGTAGCCGCTGCCCGGATACCGGAACTTGTTGTAGGCCTTCTGGAACGCCGGGTACTCGGTCTGCCGCTTGTACTGCAGGGCGGTAAGCCCCGCCACGTCCACGCCGCGCGCCTTCAGCTCGAGGAAGATCGTGGCCTGGCTGGGGATGATCCGGTAGACGATCCGCGAGATGTTCGGCCGGCCCTTGAAGTAGTCCTGGTTGGCCACCACGACGACCTTCTCGCCGCTCTTCATCTCCTTGAAGCGGTAGGGGCCGGTCCCCACCGGCGCCGTCCAGTTCTGCGGCGCGTCCCTGAGCTTGCCGGTCTTCACGTAGGGCTCGAGCAGGTGCTTCGGCATCATGCTCATCGCCCACGACAGCAGCGCCTTCGCGTAGGGCTTCTTGTAGGTCACCCGCACCGTGTGGGGGTCGATCGCCTCCACGCGCTCGACGTCCTGATAGTCGGAGCGATAGGGGCTCGGCGTCTTGGGATCGACGGTCGTCTCGTAGGTGAACACGACGTCGTCGGCCGTGAACGGCGCCCCGTCGTGCCAGCGGACACCCGGGTGGAGCTTGAACTCGAGCGTCAGGCAGTCCTTGCTGAACGCCCACGAGGTCGCCAGCTCCGGCGCGATCTCGAGATCGCGCCCCAGCGTCACCAGGCCGTTGTACATGTAGGTCCCGACGTCGCGCGAGGCCTGGTCGCTGGTGATGTTGGGAATCAGGCTGGAGACGTTGCCGATCGACGCCTCGATCAGCGTGTCGCCGTAGGCCGGCGTGTTTGCGCCGGTCTGCCCCTCGGTGACGGCGGCCTCGCCGGTGCACCCGGCCGCCAGCCCGAGGAGGGCCAGGACCGCACCGAGTCGGGCCAGACTCCTCCGAGCCACTACCGTGAGGGGGCTGGAGAGGGAGGAGCGGGGGCCGGTGCCGTCGACCCGGGGGTCGCCGGCGCGGGCGCTGGGGCCGTGGGCGCGGCGGTGGTCGGCTCGCGCACCACCGAGCTCGCCCGCTCGCCGCCCAGCATCGCCAGGGTGAACGACGTCAGGGTGAAGACGATGGCGACGCCCGTCGTGATCTTGCCCAGCAGGGTCGGCGTTCCCATGGACCCGAACACCGCCTGGCTGCCGGCACCGCCGAAGGCCGACCCGATGTCGGCGCCCTTGCCCGACTGCAGAAGGACGATCGCAATGATGGCGAAGCACATGAGCACGTGGAGAATCGTGAGCGCGATGACCATCGGACTTCAATCCCCTCTCGCGGCGGCGCCGCGCGCCGCCTTCCTGACGATCCCAATGAACCCGGGCGCGGTGAGGCTGGCACCGCCCACCAGCGCGCCGTCGATGTCGTGCTCGGCCAGCAGCGCGTCGGCGTTGTCGGCCTTGACGCTGCCGCCGTAGAGAATGCGGACGCCCTGGGCGGTGTCCTTCGAGGCCAGCTCGGAGAGCAGCCCGCGCAGGTAGCCGTGGACCTCGGCCGCCTGGGCCGGCGTCGCGTTGACGCCGGTCCCGATCGCCCACACGGGCTCGTAGGCGAGCACGCACCGGCCGACCGCCGGCGCGTCGAGGCCCGCCAGGCCTGCGCGCAGCTGCCCCTCGACCGTCGTGAACGTGAGGCCCTGGCGGCGCTCCTCCTCGGTCTCGCCCACGCAGAGGACGGGCGTCATGCCGTAGGCCAGCACCGCGGCGACCTTCAGCTTGATCTGCTCGTCCGTCTCGCCCATCTCGCGGCGGCGCTCGGAGTGGCCGCACAGCACGAGGCGGCAACCCAGCTCCACCAGCATCGGCGGCGAGATCTCCCCCGTGTGCGCGCCCGACGGCGCGTGGTGACAGTTTTGGGCGCCGAGCATGATCGGGCTGCCCGCGAGCACCTCGGCCGCGCACGCCAGGGCGGTGAACGGCGGGCACACCGCCACCTCCACCCGGCCCGGCCGCTTGAGGCCGTCGCGCAGCGCCGTGGTAAGCGCCCGCGTCTCGGCCAGGGTGCCGTTCATCTTCCAGTTGCCGATGACCATCGGCGTGCGCATCAGGCCTCCGTCAGCGCCTCCACCCCCGGCAGCGAGCGGCCTTCGAGGAACTCCAGGAAGGCGCCGCCGGCGGTGGAGATGTAGCCGATGCGATCGGTGACACCGGCCTGGTTGACCGCCGCCACGGTGTCGCCGCCGCCGATCACGGAAAAGGCGGGAGACTCGGCCACCGCGCGCGCCAACGCCACGGTGCCGGTGGCGAACGCCGGCTTCTCGAACACGCCCATCGGCCCGTTCCACACGATCGTCTTCGCCGTCTTGAGCACCGCGGCGAAGCGCTCGACCGTGATCGGTCCGATGTCGAGCCCCATCTGCTCGGCCGGGATCTCGCGCACCGACACCGCGCGGCCCGACGGGCTGTCGAGCCCGGCCGCCACGACGGCGTCGATCGGCAACACCACCTGGACGCCGCGGCGCCGCGCGGCCTCCAGCGTCGAGCGCGCCATCTCCACGCGGTCGACCTCGACCAGCGACTTCCCCACCCCGTGGCCGAGCGCGCGCAAGAACGTGAAGGCCATGCCCCCGCCGATCACCAGCGCGTCGACCTTCGAGAGCAGATGCTCGACCAGCGCGATCTTGTCCGAGACCTTGGCGCCGCCCAGCACCGCGACGAGCGGCCGGGCCGGCGAGCCGAGGATGCGGCCCAGCGCCTCCAGCTCCCGCTGCATGAGCAGGCCGGCGGCGGCGGGCTGCAGGTGGCGCGTGATGGCGGCGATCGAGGCGTGGGCGCGGTGCGCGGCGGCGAAGGCGTCGTTGACGTACAGGTCGGCCAGCCCCGCCAGCCGTCGAGCGAAGCCGTCGTCGTTGGCCTCCTCTTCCGGATGGAAGCGGAGGTTCTCCAGCAGGAGGACGTGCCCCGGCTTCAGCGCCTGGGCGAGACCCTCGACGGCGTCGCCGACGCAGTCGGGGGCCAGCGGGACCGGCCGCTCGAGCAACCGCTCCAGCCGCTCGGCGACGGGCTTCAGCGAGTACTTCGCATCCGGGCCCCCTTTGGGACGGCCCAGGTGCGAGGCGAGGACAACGGAGGCGCCGCGATCGAGCGCGTGGCGGATGGTCGGCACGACGGCGGTGAGCCGGGTGTCGTCGGCGACCGCGCCCCCCTCGAGGGGGGCGTTAAGATCGGCGCGTAGGAAGACGCGCCGTCCCCCGAGATCCACCTGCTCGATCGACAGCTTCACCGTGTGGCTACAGCGTCTTGCCGATGAAGCGGATCAGGTCGCGCACCCGGGACGAGTACCCATACTCGTTGTCGTACCAGGCCAGGACCTTGACCATGTTGCCGTCGACCAGGGCCGTCGACGGCAGGTCGACGATCGAGGAGTGCGGGTTGCCGTTGAAGTCCACCGACACCAGCTCCTCGTCGGTCGCGTCCAGGATGCCCCGCAGGGCCCCCGCCGCCGCCTCGCGGAACTTCTCGTTGATGGCCTGCACGCTGGCCGGCTTGTTCAGCTCGACGGTGAGGTCGACGACCGAGACGTTCGCGGTCGGCACCCGGATCGCGATGCCGTCCAGCTTGCCCTTGAGGTGGGGCAGCACGAGCCCGACGGCCTTCGCGGCGCCGGTGGTCGTGGGGATCATGCTGACCGCCGCCGCCCGGGCGCGCCGCAGGTCTTTGTGCGGGAAGTCGTGGATCTTCTGGTCGTTCGTGTAGGAGTGCACCGTCGAGGCGAAGCCGCGCTTGATGCCGAAGGCGTCGTCGAGCACCTTGGCCGTCGTCGCCAGGCAGTTGGTGGTGCAGGAGGCGTTCGACACGATGCGGTGCTTGGCGGCGTCGTACATCGCCTCGTTGACGCCGAGCACGAGCGTGACGTCGGGGTCCTTGGCGGGCGCGGTGATGATCACCTTCTTGGCGCCGGCCTGGATGTGCTTCGAGGCGGTCGCCGTGTCGACGAAGAGGCCGGTCGACTCGACCACGACGTCGACACCGAGCTCCTTCCAGGGCAGGGCGCCGGGGTCCTTCAGGGCCAGCACGCGCACCTCGCGGCCGTTGACGAAGATCGCGCCGTCCTTGGCGACGACCTCGGCCCCCAGGTTGCCGTGGACCGAGTCGTGCTTCAGGAGGTGCGCCAGGGTCTTGGCGTCGGCCAGGTCGTTGACGCCGACCACCTCGATGTCCTGAGCCTCCAGCGCCGCGCGGAAGAACACGCGACCGATCCGCCCGAAGCCGTTGACGCCGACTCGAATGCTCATGGAAGGGCTCCTTGTGGGACGAAGGGAAAGTCGCCCTAAGTATACGGCGATTCAGCGCACCCGGGCAACTGTGAGCACCCCCACCCGGCTCGCGCCCGCCGCCCGCAATGCCCGAGCGCACTCCGCCGCGGTGGCGCCCGTCGTCAACACGTCGTCCACGACGATCACCCGGCGGCCGTCCACCGCCGGAGCGGCCGTGAACGCGCCCCGGACATTGGCGCGACGCTCGGCCGCGCCGAGGTCGCTCTGGGGTCCGGTGCTACGCACCCGCCGGAGCCAGCGCGGCCGGGTGGGTCGGCCGAGACGCCCGCCCAGGTGCTCGGCCACGAGCGCGGCCTGGTTGAAGCCGCGCTCGCGCTCCCGCGCGGGCGCCAGCGGCACCGGCACCAGCGCGTCGGCCTCGAGCCCGTCGGCGGCCTGCTCCAGGAGTAGCGCGGCGAGCGGCCGGGCCAGCGCGCGCCGGCCGCGGAACTTCAGCGCGTGGATCGCCTCGCGCACCACGCCGTCGTACTCGGCCCCCGCTCGGGCCCAGTCCCAGGCCGGCGGCTCGTCGCGGCACAGCCCGCAGGCGACGTCCGGCTCGTCCGCCGCGGGCGTGAAGGTCGGGAACGGCCGGCCGCAGCGCCCGCACCACGGCGGTTGCAGGCGGGGAATCGCGCGCCAGCACGCGCCGCAGAGCGGGTCGCGACGGCCCTCGGCGAGGGTCGCGTCGCAGACGGGGCACAGCGCGGGGAAGACCAGGTCGAGGGCGGCGAGCGCCCACGCGCGCATGCCGCGCGTCAGCGGGTCGGCGACGGACGGAGGGTGTTCCAGCGCTGGCACTGCGGGCAGCGGTCCTGCCAGGTCAGCGTGGTCGCGCCGCAGGCCTGGCAGCGGTGCGGCCAGTCGAAGCCGTGGCCGAGCCGCAGCGCCCGCCGGTACTCGTCGAAGGCGTCGCGCGCGTCGCCGCGGCGCTCGAACACGGCCCCGAGGAACGCGTGCACTACGGGCAGGTCCGGCGCACGGACCTCGAGCTTCTCGAACACCTCGGCGGCCTCGTCGAGCATCTCGAGCTCGAAGTAGACACGACCGAGCGCGGCGGCCAGGGCCAGATCGTCGGGCACGCGCTCGGATGCCGTGCGGTAGAGCGCGATCATCCGGCTGGGACGCCCCTCCTGCCGGTACACGCGCTCGAGCCGCGCCAGTAACGGCAGCGCAGGCCGCGTCTCCGCCGCGCGCTCCCACGTGCGCACCGCCTCGCGGTGGTCACCCCCCGCCTCTTGGGCGTCGCCCAGCGCGAGGACGGCCGGCAGGAAGTCGCGATCGGCCTTCAGCGCGGCCTTGAAGTGCGCGATTGCCGCCGGCGCGCTACCGCGGGCCAGCTCGAGCCGACCGAGCTCGTAGTACCCGACGGCCAGCCACTCCGACTCGACCGCGCGGTCGGTGGACGGGGCGGCGGTGAGCAGGCGCTGCTGGATGGCGACGGCCTCGTCCCAGTCGCGCGCCTCGATGGCGAGGTCGCGCAGCGCGCGGAGCGCCTCGGCGTGGTGGGGCCAGCGCTGCAACACGTAGCGATAGAGCGTGCGCGCCTCGTCGACGCGGCCCTCCTGCCGCGCCTCGTCCGCGCGGCGCATGGCGTCGATCGCCTGTGGATCCTCGACGCGCGTCGGCGCAGCCGGCCCGGTCCCGAGCCAGCGTCCGACCTGACGGGCGAAGGAGAACAGGGTCTCGAAGGAGGCGTTCATGGGATGGAGGGCGCAGCGAGCCCGCGGGCGAGGCGGCAGGGGCAGATCAGCCGGCGGCGGTGCGGGCCTCCTCCTCGACGACGCGCTGGCAGTCGATGCAGTAGCGCGCGAACGGCAGGGCGTCGAGCCGCTTGTCGGCGATCGCCTCGCCGCACCGCTCGCAGTTCCCGAACGAGCCGTCGTCGATCTTCTGCAGCGCGGCGACGACGTCGCGCAACAGCCGCCGGTCGCCGTTGCCGAGCTCGAAGAAGAACTCGCGCGTGTAGGCGGTGTTCGCCTGGTCTCCGAGATCCTTGATCGCGTCGTCTTCCTGGTCCTTGCCGTACGACGCGGAGCGACCGACTCCATCGGCGAGCTGCTCGTGCTTCTCCAGCAAGCGCTTCTTGAAGCTCGCCAGTCGTTCCTTCTTCATTGCGACCTCCCTGGCGACCGTCCGTCGTGACGGACACGCTAGCATGCGGTCTCAGAGGGTGCAAGACGCGATCACGCACCGTCGACGGGAATGGACGGTGCGTCGCCCCACAGACGCTCGAGCGCGTAATACGCGCGCGTGTCCTCGAGGAAGACGTGCATCAACACGTCGCCGTAGTCGAGCAACACCCATCCGCTGTCGGTCGCGCCCTCGGCGTGGAGCGGACGCACGCCGTCCTGCTTGAGCTCGGCGCGGATCGCCTCGGTGATCGAGGCCAGGTGCGTGGTGGACCGGCCGCTGCAGACCAGGAAGTAGTCGGTCACGCTCGACAGCCCTTGCACGTCCAGCACGACCAGGTCGAGCGCCTTGCGGTCGAGCGCGGCCCGGGCCGCGCGCTGCGCCTTGTGCGCGGCGGTGAGTCGCGACGTCACGCGGGCTCCGCGCGGTAGAGGCCGCGCGTCCGGACGTAGTCGATCACCGCCGGCGGCATGCGGAACGCCAGCGAGCGCCCCTCGCGCACGCGCTGACGCAGCTCCGACGCCGACAGCGGGAGCGAGGCCGCGTGCACGATCGCGACGCCGCGCGCCGGCGGGACGCCGCCCTCCGCGTGCACGAAGCCGCCCTCGACCCCGATCTCGCGCAGCACCTTCTGGGCCGCCGCGCTCTCCGGATCGAACGCGCTGCCCGCCCGCGGGATGACCACCAGCCGGGCCAGGCTCGCCACCCGGCGCGGCTCGCGCCAGCTGAGCAGGTCGAGGAACGTCTCGGAGCCGATGACGAGCCACAGGGCGTCGCCCCCCGCGGCCAGCGCCTGCAGCGTGTCGACGGTGTAGGAGAGGCCGGGCCGGCGCAGCTCGAGGTCGGAGACGGCGAAGCGCGGGTGTCCCTCGATGGCCAGCCGCACCATCTCCAGGCGGTCGGGGGCGGGCGCGAGCTGGGCGGCCGGCTTGTGGGGCGGCGCGGCGGCCGGCACGAAGAGGACGCGGTCGAGGCCGAGTCGCTCGAGGACGTCGTCGGCCAGCAGCAGATGCCCGTAGTGAATCGGGTTGAACGACCCGCCGAGGACGGCGACGCGGGCCAAGCTCAGTCCCGGACCTGACCGTCGCCGTGCACGATGAACTTGGTGGTCGTCAGCTCCCGCACGCCCACCGGCCCCCGCGCGTGCACGCGGGACGTCGAGATGCCCATCTCGGCGCCCATGCCGAACTGGTTGCCGTCGACCAGGCGCGTGGAGGCGTTGACGAGCACCGCGGCCGCGTCGACCTCGCGCGTGAATCGCCGCGCGCGGCCGAGGTCGTTCGTGACGATCGCCTCGGCCAGCCCGCTGCCGTGGCGGCGGATGTGGGCGATCGCCTCGTCGAGCCCGTCCACGACCCGGACGGCCAGGATGAGATCGCCGTATTCCTCGTCCCAGTCGGCCTCGACGGCCGGCCGCGCGGCGGGCACGTGCGCCCGCGTCTCGGGGCAGCCGCGCAGCTCGACGCGCGCCTCGGTCAACCGGGCGGCCACCGCCGGCAGGAACCGGTCGGCGACGGCGCGGTCGACGAGCAGGGTCTCGAGCGCGTTGCAGACGCTCGGACGGTGCGTCTTGGCGTTCAGCACGATGGTCGTCGCCATGTCGAGGTCGGCGGCGGCGTCCACGTAGACGTGGACGAGCCCCTTGTCGTGCTTCAGCACGGGGATGCGCGAGTTGTCGCCCACCCAGCGGACGAACGCCTCGCCGCCCCGCGGGACGATGAGGTCGATCAGGCCGTCCTGGGTGAGCATGGCGGCCACCGCGGCGCGGTCGGTCACGTCGATGAACTGGATGACGTCGGCGGGCGCGCCGACCTTCTCGACGGCCTTGGCCAGGACGGCGGCGATCAGCGCGTTAGAGTCGATCGCCTCGCTGCCGCCGCGCAGGATCACCGCATTGCCCGACTTCACGCAGAGGCCGGCCGCGTCGACGGTGACGTTCGGACGCGACTCGTAGATGAACCCGATCACGCCGAGCGGCACCCGGACCCGCGCGATCTCGATCCCGTTGGGCCGCCGCCACGCCTCCACCGTCTCGCCGACGGGATCGGGCAGCGCCGCGATCTCCCGCAGGCCCGAGGCCATCGTCTCGATGCGGGCGTCGGTCAGCGTGAGCCGATCGAGGAAGGCGCGGGTCGCGCCCGCAGCCCGCGTCCGCTCGACGTCGGCGCGGTTGGCCTCCAGGATGGCAGCCGTCTTCTCCTCCAGGCCCCGCGCCATCTGCAGCAGCGCGTCGTTCTTGGTGCGCGTGGAGCAGAGCGCGAGCTGCCGGGCCGCCTCGCGCGCCGCGCGGGCCTTCGTCTGCACCACCGTCGTCACGTCCATGATGTGTCCCTGTCCCGTTCCCCGGCGACCTGTCGGAGTTCTGTCAGAGTATCGAGGGGCGCCACGGCTCCGCCGGGGTGCCCCGAGCCGCCCGGGGGACTGGGGGCCATCTCGGAGCCCCCATCCTTTATAGAATCACGAGGTTGTCGCGGTGGATGACCTCGTCGAAGCTCTTGTAGCCGAGGCGCGGCTCGATGTCGCGCGTCTTGGCGCCGCGGATCTGCCGCAGCTCCGGCGCGTCGAAGTTCACCAGGCCCCGCGCGAACTCCTTGCCGTCCGCCTCGCCGGCCACCGCCACGACCTCACCGGCGGCGAAGTCCCCGTCCACCTGGACGACCCCGGAGGGCAGCAGGCTCTTGCCTCCCAGAGTTAAAGCCCGGACCGCGCCCGCGTCAACCGTGAGGCGCCCCTGGGGCGAAACCGCGAACGCGATCCAGCGCTTGCGGGCCCCGAGGCGGTCGGTCTTGGGGGCGAAGTACGTGCCGAGGGGCTCGCCGTCCAGCAGGCGCTCGAGCACCCGCTCGGTCCGGCCGTTGGCGATGATCATCGGCACGCCGGCCGCGGCCGCCTTCTGGGCGGCCTGGAGCTTGGTGGCCATCCCCCCGACGGAGCCGGCGCCGGCACCGGCCCAGACGAGGCGCGCCACGTCCTCGGTGACCGCCTCGACCGTGTCGAGCTTCTGCGCGGCGGCGTCGAGGGCCGGATTCGCGGTGAACAGGCCGTCGACGTCGGTGAGGAGCACGAGCAGGTCGGCCTCGATGAGGGAGGCGACGAGCGCGCTCAGGTTGTCGTTGTCGCCGACCTTGATCTCCTCGACCGCCACGGTGTCGTTCTCGTTGACGATCGGCAGCACGCCGAAGCGCAGCAGGGCCAGCAGGGTGTTGCGCGCGTTCAGGTAGCGGGCGCGGTCGCCGATGTCCTGCGCGGTCAGCAGCACCTGCCCGACCGGCAGGCCGTGACGCTTGAACGCGGACTCGTAGTGGCGCATCAGCGCCGACTGCCCGACCGCCGCGGCGGCCTGCTTCTCCGGCATGGACCGCGGGCGGTGCGGCAGGGCCAGGCGCGCCATACCGGTGGCGATGGCGCCGGAGCTGACGACGACGACCTCGCGCGGCGGCGCGCCGCGGGCCGCGGCCACGTCGGCGGCGAGGGCGGCGATACGGCGGCGCTCGGGCCCGGCGGCGGGCGTGGTCACCAGGCCGCTGCCGACCTTCACGACGAGCCGGCGGATACGGCCTAGCTGGCGGCGCGCGCCCATCCGAGGTCGTCGAGTCGGGCCGCGACGTCGCGCATCAGCTCGGCCAGCCCGCGGCCGGTGGCGGCCGAGATCGCGTAGAAGGGACGATCGGCGGCCGCGCACCGGCGCCGGATGCGTTCCAGGGCGTCGGCGGCGGCCGGGTCCCCGTCCGCGAGGTCCACCTTGTTGGCCACGACGAGCTGCGGGCGCGCGGCCAGCTCGGGTGAGTACGCCGCAAGCTCCGCGTCGATCACGTCGAGATCGTCCACCGGGTCCCGGCCGCTCGACGGATCGAGGTCGAGCAGGTGCAGCAGCAGACGCGTGCGCTCCGTGTGCCGCAGGAACTGATGCCCCAGGCCGCGCCCCTCGCTGGCGCCGGGGATGAGACCGGGCAGGTCCGCGATCACGAAGCTGCGCTCGACGTCGATGCGCACGAGGCCCAGGGCGGGCGCCAGCGTCGTGAACGGATAGTCGGCGATCTTCGGCCGGGCCGCCGACACGCGCGAGACCAACGTGGACTTGCCGGCGTTCGGGAAGCCGATCACCCCGACGTCGGCCAGGAGCTTCAGCTCGAGGTGCAGCCAGCGCTCGGGCCCTGGCCGCCCGAGGTCGGCACGGCGTGGCGCCCGGTTGGTGGAGGACGAGAAGCGTGCGTTGCCCCGACCGCCGCGCGCGCCCGGCACGGCGATCACGCGCTGGCCACGAACCGTGAGGTCGCCGATCAGCTCGCCGCTGTCGCGGTCGGTGACGATCGTGCCGAGCGGCACCCGCACGATGGTGTCCTCGCCGCTGGCGCCGTGACGGTTGCTGCCCTCGCCGTGCGTGCCCCGCTGGGCGTGGTAGTGCCGCTTGTACCGGAAGTCGAGCAGGGTCGTCAGTGCGGGATCGGCCTCGAGGAACACGGAGCCGCCGTCCCCGCCGTCGCCACCGTCGGGCCCGCCGCGCGGGACGAACTTCTCTCGTCGGAAGCTGATGCAGCCGGCGCCGCCGTCGCCGCCCTTCACGAAGATGTCGATCTCGTCGACGAACATCGGAGTGCGAGGCTGGACACGGGCGGCCGCGCCCGGAAGGAGGCTCAGGCCGGCTGGGTCAGGATGCTGATGTAGCGCGAGTCGCCGCGACGCTCGAACTTCACGACGCCGTCGACCTTCGCGAACAGCGTGTCGTCGGAGCCAAGGCCCACGTTCTGGCCGGGCTTGAAGCGGGTGCCGCGCTGGCGGACCAGGATGGAGCCGCCGGTGACCCACTGCCCGCCGAACCGCTTGACGCCGAGCATCTGTGGATTGGAGTCGCGACCGTTACGCGAGCTGCCGACACCCTTCTTGTGCGCCATGACGTCCCTACACCTCGATCTTGGTGATGCGCACCGTGGTCGCCGCCTGCCGATGACCCCGGTTACGCCGATAGTTCTTCCGCCGCTTGAACTTCACGACCGAGATCTTCCGGCCCCGGCCCTGCGCGACGACCTGTCCGGAGACCCTCGCACCCTTCAGTCGATCCGGCGCGGCGATGACCTCGCCGTCGCGGGTCACCAGCAGCACGGAGGTGAACGCCACCTCGGCCCCTTTGTCGCCGGCCAGCTTCTCGACCGAGATCACCTGGCCCTCGGCGACCCGGTACTGCTTGCCCCCCGTTGCGATGACCGCTTCCATGTCTTCCGGACTCCCTGCTTGCGATTGGGTAACGGCCGTTTATCAGACCACACCCCTGACGCCGCCGTCAACCTCGTGGGGGGCCCCGATACGCCCCCCCACGCCCCCCAGGGTGGCTCGGACGCACAACCGTGCCCGGCCACGGGCGTCGCCGCCACTACTGAGGTCATGGCCACGGGCCGCGTCTCGGGTGGCTCGAGGCACCCGGGCGGGTGCCTCGAGCACATCGCGGCCGACCGCCTTCTACGCCGTCTTCAGGTAGTCGGCGAGTTGTTTGCGGACGAAGAGGCGGGAGCGGTGGACCCGGGACTTTACCGCGGGGAGGCTGATGTTCAGCGCCTCGGCGATGTCCGGGTTCGACAGGCCCTCGACGTCGTGCAGCACCAGCGCCGTCCGGTAGTCGTCCGGCAGGCCGTCGATCGCCTTCTGGAGCACGCCGCGCAGCTCGCCCTGGAGCGCCTGCTCGTCGACGCGATTGGACCAGTCGTCCATCGGCTCGAAGTGCCGGCCGTCGCCATCGAGCGAGGGCAGGACGTCGTCCATCGCGATCTCCGCCGACTTCTGCCGGCGCGTCCGCAGCTTCTGGTAGGCCGCGTTGGCGGTGATCCGGTAGATCCACGAGCCAAACGCGGACTCGCCCTTGAACATGTGGATCTTGCGGGCCGCCGTCCAGAGCGCGTCCTGGGCCGCCTCCTCGGCGTCCTCGTTCAGGCCGGTGATCCGCATGGCCAGCCGGTACACGCGGTCGCCGTACCGCTCGACGAGCCGGTCGGCGGCGTCCGGCTCCTCCCGGCGTAGCGCCTCGACGAGCTCGGCGTCGGCGTCCACCCGTGGAACGGGCGCCACGCTCACGACCGCACCTCGTACAGGGTCAGATACCGTTTCAGCTCGATCACGCATTGCTCCATCACCGCGATGTCTTTCGAGACCTTGGAGAGCAACATGGCGCCCTCGAGACCGGCGACGAGGAACTGCCCGATCGCCTCCGGCTCACACGCCGCCACCACCTCGCCACGCTCCTGGGCCTCGCGGAGGGCGACGGTCAGCCGTTCCCTCCAAGTGGTAAACACCGAAGCCAGCCGCTCGCGAAATCCCTCGTGCACGTCGCTGAGCTCGGAGGCGAGGTTGCCCATCGCGCACCCGCCGACGCACTTGCGCTGCCGCTGGGCCTCCAACACCCGGTCCAGGAAGCACAGGATCTGGCTCAGCGGTGGAGCGTCGGGGACCGAGAAACACGGCTCCAGGGTCCGCTCCAGGAAGCTCGCGACGAGCTGGTCGAGGATCGCGTAGCCGAGGTCTTCCTTGCTCCGGAAGTGGTAATAGAAATTACCTTTTCCGACGCCGCTCTCGCGCAAGACGTCGTCGAGGGAGGTGTTCTGATACCCCCGCACGTGCATCAACCTGGTGGCCGCCTTGAGCACCGCGTCGCGCGCGGACTTCCCATCGCGGAGCTTCACCGGATTCGGGGCGACCTTGACGGCTTCGCTCATCTGTGTACCAACCAGTCGGTACAGAAACATACGCCGCGTCATGCACCGCGTCAAGCCTGAACGCTGAGACGGAACACGCATGACCGGAGACGGCAGGGTGAGAGCGAGCGACCGGGGGGGGCATCTCGAGGCCCCCTGTAGGTCAAAACAGCGGGGCGGCCACCCTCAGGGCTGCGGTCACGACGCCGGCAGGGTAGAGACCGAGCAGGACCACGCCGAGCGCGCAGAGCGCCACGGAGATCGCCAGGGTCGCGTCGACCGGAACGCGGGTCGTGCTCTCCGGGGCCTCGATGTACATGCGCTTGGCGACGACCAGGTAGTAGAAGAGCGCGACCACCGTGAGGATCGCGCCCAGGAGCACGAGCCAGTAGAGCCCGCGCTCGGCCGCCGCCCAGAAGACGTAGAGCTTGGCCCAGAAGCCGGCGACGAAGGGAATGCCGCCGAGCGAGAGCAGGAAGAGCAGCATCGCGAGCGCCAGCAGCGGCGAGCGCTGGGCGAGGCCCCGGAACGCGCTCGTCGCCTCCGAGCCCTCCGCGCGGGCGAGCGCCTCGACGACGAGGAAGGCGCCCATGTTGCCGAAGACGTAGGCGACCAGATAGAAGAGGACCATCGCCGTGCCCGAGGCGGAGGCGGCGGCGACGCCTACCAGCATGTAGCCGATCTGCGCGATGCCCGAGTAGGCGAGCAGGCGCTTGGTGTTCTGCTGCGGCAGCGCCATCAGGTTGCCGGCCAGCATGGTGATCGTGGCGAGCAGCGCCGCCACCGGGATCCAGGCGGTGGCCCTCGCCTCGCCCCCCTCGAAGAACACCCGGAAGAGCGCGACGAAGCCGGCCGCCTTCGGCGCGACGCTCAGCCAGGCGACGAACGGCGTCGACGCCGCCTCGTACGTGTCGGGCACCCACATGTGGAACGGGAAGGCGGCGATCTTGAACGCGAAGCCGACGAGGGCCATGACGAGCCCGAGCGTCAGCAGCGGCGTGCCCTCCCCGACGGCGGCGATCTTCGCCAGGTCGGTGGTGCGCGACGCCCCGTACACGAAGGACAGCCCGTAGGCCATCACCGCCGAGGACACCGAGCCGACCAGGAAGAACTTGAGCGACGCCTCCACCGCCCCGGGGTCGCGCTTGAGGAAGCCGGCCAGCACGTAGAGCGGGATCGACATCAGCTCGAACGCGACGAAGAGCAGGATGAGGTCCCGCGCCGAGGCGAGCACGAGCATGCCGAGCAACGAGCTGAGCAGGAGCAGGTGGTACTCGGTGGACCGTCGCGCGAAGACCCGATCGGGCAGCGAGAGTCCCGCGAGCAGGCCGATGAACGTCGCGGCCAGGAACAGGCGCTTGGCGAAGATGGCCAGGCCGTCCTGCACGAACATCCCCCCCAGGGCCGGGCCGGCCGGCGCCAGGACCATCGACCACACGGCGAGGACGAGCACGCCGCCGGTGGCGAGCATCGCCACGCTCCGTCGGTCCTCGCCCTGCGCGATCAGCCCTGCCGCGAACACGATCAGCAGGAGGACGCCGAGGCCGATCTCCAGCGCGAAGGGCGCCAGCGCCGTCATGGCTTCACCATCCGGATCAGCAGCGGCACGGTGGCGGAGCCGACCGGCCCGATCGCGAGCCCGGGCACCATGCCGAACAGCGCGATGACCCCGGTGAGCAACACCAGCGCCACCCACTCCGGCCCCCGCGCGTCCGAGAGATGGTCGAAGTGCGGTGAGGGCGGCCCCCAGAAGATCTGCTTCGTCACCCGGAGCACGTAGACCGCGGTGAGGAAGGTGCCGGCGACGGCGGGGATCAGCCACCACGGATGCGCCGACTGCCAGGCGCCCATGAAGGTCAGGATCTCGGCGATGAAGCCCGCGGTGGCCGGCAGCCCCAGCGACGAGAGGCCGGCGACGGTGAAGGCGGTCGCGATGCCGGGCATCACGCGGCCGAAGCCGCCCATCTTGAAGATCTCGCGGGAGTGCGCCTTCTCGTAGACGAGCCCGACCAGCGCGAAGAAGAGCCCGGTCATGACGCCGTGGGCGAACATCTGGAACACGGAGCCGTTGAGGCCGGCCTCGGTGAGGGTGGCGGCGCCGAGCATCACGAGGCCCATGTGGGAGACCGACGAGTAGGCGATCACGTACTTCAGGTCGGTCTGGGCCATCGCCGACAGCGCGCCGTAGACGACGTTGATGCAGGCAATGCCGCCCACCAGCCAGGCCAGCTCGACGGCGGCGTCGGGCAGGAGCCCCATGCCCAGTCGCACGACGCCGTAGGCGCCGAGCTTCATCAGCACGCCGGCGTGGAGCATCGAGACCGCGGTGGGCGCCGAGGCGTGGCCGTCGGGCGACCAGGTGTGCAGGGGCCAGATGCCGGCCAGGATGCCGAAGCCCACGTAGAAGGCCAGGAAGACCCAGTACTGCAGCCGCGGATCGAACGTGGTCGCCTCCAGCTCGAGGAACGAGAACGACCCGGTGTCGGCGCTCACGTAGAGCGCGAAGATGCCGACCAGGATGAACGCGGAGCCGAACAGCAGGTACAGCGTGAGCTTCATCGCCGCGTATTCCTTCGACCCCACCCCGGTCTCGCGGAAGGCGAACGCGAAGATGCCGCGCGGGCGGACCTCGCCCGACGAGCCCCAGATGCCGATCAGCAGGTACATCGGGAGCACGGCCAGCTCGTAGAAGAGGAAGAAGACGAAGAGGTCGAGCGAGACGAAGACGCCGTAGACGCCGGTGACCAGCGCCAGCAGTAGCGCGTAGAACTCCTGGCTGCGGGTCGCCACCGTCCACGAGGCGAAGACGCCGGCGAAGATGATGATCGACGTCAGCAGCACCATCAGCAGGCTCATCCCGTCGACGGCCACCTCATACGAGATGCCCAGCGGCGGGACCAGCGGGATCTTCTCGCGGAACTGGAAGCCCGCCGCCTCCCGCTCGTAGACGACGAAGATGAAGACCGACAGCACCGCCGAGATCGTCGTCGTCACCAGCGCGATCAGCCGTACCGCCAGCGGTCGGTGCCGCGCGAGGAACATGATCAGCACGGCGCCGACGAAGGGCGACCACGTGATGATCGAGAGCACGGGGAACGGGATCACCGGCGCCCTACCGCAGCCGCCACTGGGCGAGGACGAAGAGGAGGAGCGCGCCGAGCGCGACGCCGTAGACGTAGTCCTGGGGCTGGCCGGTCTGCAGCCGTCGCACCCGGTCGCCGGCGCGCAGCGTCCACGCGCTGAGCACGTTGAGCACGCCGTCGACGAGGTAGCGATCGACCCAGCCGACCAGGCGCGCGAGGGCCAGCAGCACGCCGCGGTAGAGCCCCACGAAGACCGCGTCGAGGCCGTAGCGCCGCCGCGCCATCCACTCGAGCGGGCCGAACATCCGGGCGACACGGGCGGGGTCGAGGGTGGCGCCCTGGTACATCGCCCAGGCCAGCAGGATGCCGCCCCCGGCCAGGGCGAGCGAGAAGGCCGCCAGCCAGGCGGGCCCCCCGATGTCGTGGTGGCCGCTGAAGAACGCCTGCTGGATGCCCAGCGCCAGGGTGAGCGCCGCCAGCAGCCAGGTCACCCCGCCCATCAGGACCGGCACGTGCGGGTGCGCGTGACCGGCGTGGTGCGGGCGCGCGAAGAACGTCAGGAAGACGACGCGCGACATGTAGAACGCGGTCATGAACGCGGCGACGGAGAGCATCGCGAACGGCACGCCCAGGCGGGCGTCGAACACCCCGGCCAGGATCGCCTCCTTGGTGAAGAAGCCCGGCAGCGGCCACACGCCGGCCAGCGCCAGCGTGCCGACTACGAACGGCAGCCAGATCCACGGGTGGCGGCGCAGGCCGCCCATCCGGAACACGTCGTTGGTGTGGAACACGTGGATGACGATGCCGGCGCCGAGGAAGAGCAGCGCCTTGAAGACGCCGTGGGTGACGAGGTGCATGAAGCCCGCCTCGGGCGCGGCGGCGCCGGCCGCGGCCATCATGTAGCCGAGTTGCGAGACGGTGGAGTACGCCAGCACCCGCTTGATGTCGATCTCCACGCACGCCATGCTCGCCGCCAGCAGCGCGGTGAACGCACCGACCCAGGCGATCAGCGTCAGCACGTCCGGCGTGAGGCGGAAGAGCGGGAAGGCGCGCGTCACCAGGAACACGCCCGCCGTGACCATCGTGGCCGCGTGGATCAGCGCCGAGACCGGCGTCGGCCCCTCCATCGCGTCGGGCAGCCACACGTGCAGCGGGAACTGGGCCGACTTGCCGACGGCGCCCAGGTAGATCAGGAACATGATCGGCGGCAGCGCCTCGACCGGCAGCGTGCCCCGGGACCCCTGCTGGAACAGCGTCCAGAAGTCGAAGGTCCCGGTCGCGACCCAGAGCATCGCGATGCCGGCCACGAAACCGAGGTCGCCGAGCTTGGTGATCCAGAACGCCTTGACCGCCGCGCGCGCCGCCGACGGCCGGTCGTACCAGTAGCCGATGAGCAGGTAGGAGCAGAGGCCGACGAGCTCCCAGAAGACGAACATCTGCAGGAAGCCCGGCGACAGCACGAGCCCCAGCATCGAGAACGCGAACAGCGAGTGGTAGGCGTAGTACCGGCCGAGCGACGTGCGCGGCTCGTCGTGCAGGTACGACCACGAGTAGACCTGCACGAGGAACGACACCAGCGTGACGAGCAGCATCATCGTCATGCTGAGGTCGTCGACCATGACGCCGACCGTCGCCATCGGGCCGCCGTCGGCGGGGATCCACGGCCAGGTGGTGGACGGGCTCTGGCCGCCTGCCCGGGCGACGGCGCCTCGGACGACCAGCACGGCCGTCGCCAGCGAGCCCGCGATGGCGGCGATGCTGACCGTCGCCGCGGCGGCGGCCGAGCGGCGCAGCGGGCGCACGAGGACCAGGAGCAGGAAGCTCGCGAACGGCAGCCCCAGCACGATCAGGGCGAGCGTGGCCGAGCCGACCCGGGCCGTCATCCGCGCAGCAGGTCCAGGTGGTCGGCGTCGACGGTCCGCCGGACCCGGAAGATCACGATCACGATGGCCAGCCCGACCGCGACCTCGGCCACGGTGATGGCGATCGTGAACATGGTGAAGATCGCACCGCCGAGGTCGGCATGGAACCGTCCGAACGCCACGAGGTTGATGTTGACCGCGTTGAGCATGAGCTCGATCCCGAGCAGGATGCCGACCGCGTTGCGGCGGGTCAGCACGCCGAAGAGGCCGATGGCGAAGACCAGGGCGGCCAGCGTGAGGTAGGCGCCGAGCGGCACTAACGCTCGCTCCGGGCCAGGTAGAGCGCGCCGATCAGCGCGATCACCAGCAGCACCGCCAGCAGCTCGAACGGCAGTGCGAAGGGGCCCACCAGCGCCCGCCCGACCATGGTGGTCAGGTCGCCCGGCCACGCGGGCCGCGTCGCGCCGGTCGGCAGATGGACCAGGAAGCCCACCACGCCGACGAAGACCGCGAGGCTCACGAGCGCGCCGTTGACGAGGTAGCGGCTGGCCTGCCGGATCGACTGCCCGACCAGGCGCTCGGTGAGCATGATGGCGAAGACGACGATGGCGACCACGCCGCCGGCGTAGAGCAGGAGCTGGACGCCAAACAGGAACGGCGCGTCGAGCAGCAGGAACACCACGCCCGTGGCGACCAGGGCCACCGCCAGGTAGAGGACGGCGTGGAAGAGGTTCGGCGTGAGCACCACGCCGAGGCTCGAGGCGAGCAGCACGACGGCCACCCCCGCGAACGCCAGCGCCTCGGCCGTCACTCGGCCGGCTCCTTGGCTTCCGCTTTCCCCTCCGATTTTCCCTCGGCACGGGCCTCCGCGCGGGCCGCCTTGGGCGGCGCCTGCATGTCGCGCAGGCGGTTGCCGGTGGCCCAGGAGGGCTCGTGCTGCAGGCCGAGCGCGTGCAGCCGGTCCTTGTCGAGCAGGAGCTCGCGGCGGTCCGCCGTGGCCAGGTCGAACGTCTTCAGCATGATGATCGCGTCGGTCGGACATACCTGCACGCACAGCTCGCAGAACTCGCACGAGTAGAGCTCGAGCGTGAAGGTCTTGGCGAAGTTGCGCTTCTCCGCCTTCAGCATCTCGACCTTGATGACCTGGGGCGGGCAGATGAACTCGCACAGCCGGCAGCCGATGCAGGCCTCCTCGCCCGTCTCCTTGTCGTAGGCGAGCGCCAGGATCCCGCGGAAGCGGTCGGGGTAGACGCGCTTGATCGTCGGGTACTGCACGGTCACCGGGCGCCGCAGGAAGTTCCGGAACGTCACGCCCATCGCGCGCCCCACCGCGCGCACGAGCTGGCCGGTCTCGGCCCAGAACGAGGGGCTAGACGGCACGGGCGCCTTGCAGGGCCACCACGAGTGCGGTGAGCATGAGCAGGAGGAGCGTGGCCGGCATCAGCAGCTTCCACGAGATCGCGAGGATCTGGTCGACGCGGATGCGCACGAACGACCACCGCACCCACGTCACGACCAGGAAGACCAGCATCGCTTTGAGCAGGAACCACACCGGGCCAAGCCAGGCCGGCCCCGGCCCGAGCCAGCCGCCGAGGAATAGCAGCGCGCCCAGGAACGAGGTGCCGATCATGTGGGCGTACTCGCCGAGCTGGATCAGCGCGAACTTCATCCCGCTGTACTCGACGCGGAAGCCCGCCACCAGCTCTGACTCCGCCTCCAGGATGTCGAAGGGCACCCGGTTCTCGGCGGCCAGCGTCGCGACCAGGAAGGCGAGGAACGCGAGCTGTCCCAGCACGGGGTAGAAGACGTACCAGCCGAGGAGCCCGCTCTGGGCCTCGACGATGGCCGACATCTGCAGCGAGCCGGCCAGCACCACCGGCACGAGCGCCGCGAAGATGAAGGGCAGGTCGTAGGAGATGATCTGGTTCACCGCCCGCATCGCGCTGAGGAGCGCGTACTTGTTGTTCGACCCCCAGCCCCCCATGAAGAGGCCGACGATCTCGAGCGACGACACCGCCAGGAAGAAGAGGACGCCGATGTTGAGGTCGGCCACCCCGAGCCCCGGCGCGAAGGGGATCGTCGCGAAGATCAGGACGCACGGGATCAGGAAGGCGATCGGGGCCAGGTTGTAGACCCAGCGATCGGCGGCGGTCGGAACGACGTCCTCCTTCATCATGAGCTTGAGGGCGTCGGCGATGGGCTGCAGCCAGCCGTGCGGCCGACCGACGTAGTAGGGGCCGATCCGCGACTGCATGCGCGCCGCGAACTTGCGCTCGAGCAGCGTGACGTAGGTGACCAGGCCGATGACCACGTTCAGGACGATGAAGCCGGCGATCGCGTGCTGCACCAGGGGCGGCAGGCTCACCGGTCGACCTCTCCGAACACCGGGTCGACGGAGCCCATGATGGCCACCACGTCGGCGACCTTGTGGCCGGGGATGATGTAGGGCAGGACGGCGAGATTGGAGAAGGATGCCCCCCGCCACTTGAGACGGTACGGCTTGGGGCCGCCGTCGGCCACGAGGTAGCAGCCCACCTCCCCGCGCGCGCCCTCGACCCGCGAGTAGCCCTCGCCCTTCGGGACGCGCACCTGGCCCACCGACTTCACGCCCGGCCGCGACGAGATCGGCCCCTCCGGCAGCCCGTCGAGGGCCAGCCGGACCAGGCGGATGGACTCGCGGAACTCGGCCATCCGCACGCGGTAGCGCGCGAAGCAGTCGCCGGCCGTCTCCACCGGCACCGTGACGTCGAATTCCCCGTAGGCCGCGTACGGCTCGGCCCGCCGTATGTCGTAGGGGACGCCGGAGCCGCGGACGATCGGGCCGCACACCCCCACGTCGAGCGCCAGCTCGCGGGAGATGACGCCCACGCCCTGCGTGCGGACGAGGAAGAACGCGTTGTCCTCGAGCATCGCCTCGTACTCGCCGAGGCGCTGCTCGATCAACGCCACCGTCTCCCGGCACCGCGTCGTCCAGCCCTCGGGCAGGTCGTAGCGGACCCCGCCAACCTGGTGGAAGCCGTAGAGCAGGCGGGCGCCGGTCAGCGCCTCGAAGAGGTCGAGGATCGTCTCGCGCTCGCGGATCGCGTACAGGAACACCGTGGCGCCGCCGCCGAGGGCGCCGCCCATGTCCATGCACCAGGTGCCGAGCCAGAGACAATGGGAGGCGATGCGCTGCAGCTCGGCCACGAGCACGCGCAGGTACTGCGCGCGCCGGGGCACGTCGATCTTGCCGACCTTCTCGACCGCCGCGACGTACGCCAGCTCCGCCGTCATCGCCGAGACGTAGTCCGTCTTCGACGCGATCGACGGGTACTGCACGTACGTGAGTGTCTCCGCCAGCTTCTCGTGGCACCGGTGCAGGTAGCCGATCACCGCGTCGACCGCGACGACCGTCTCGCCCTCGAGCGTGAGGATCGCGCGGAACACGCCGTGGGCCGACGGGTGCTGCGGCCCCATGTTCATCACGAGCCGCTCGGTACCGCCGTAACCAATCTCGACCGTCGTCGTCGGAGCGCCGTCGCCGGCCTCCGGCGCGCGACGGTCGGGCACGGGATGCGTGATGCTCATCCCCTCACTTCATCGGCGAGGCCGGCGTCGGGATCAGGACCACCGCCTGCATGTTGACCAGCAGCGGCATCGCCTTGCCCAGGAACGCCTGCCAATCGGGGTCGGCGAGCGCCTTGGCCCGGGCCGCGGCCCGCTCGTTGAGATCCTTGTAGACCCAGAGGTGCACGGCCTCGTTGAGCTGGCCGGCCTCGGTCTGCCAGTAGCCGACGTTGCGCGAGTACTTCTCGCGCGACGGCAGCACGCCCTTGGCGAGGCTCAGCCACTCCCCGAGCTTGCCGACCTGGGCGCGGTACCAGCGCAGCTCGTACACGTTGCCGCTGTCCGTGGGCGGCTTGAACGGCGTCACCGGGGAGAGGATCTTGTTCTCCTGGGCGAGCAGCAGCGGCCGGATCTGCGGCACGTAGCCCTTGGTCCACTCCTCGTTCGTGGCGAGCTCGCCCCGTAGGCGCTCGCGCTCGTTGAGGTCGGGATAGGACCAGAGGTGGACGTACTGGTTCAGCGTCCCGAACTCGGTGGTCCAGCCCCCCTCGAACTTCCCGTACTTGTCACCGCGGACCTTGCGGCCGACCTCCGCGTTGAGCTTCAGGTAGTCGCCCTGCTTGCCCGGTTGAAACGTGTACGTACGCAGCTCGTAGATCATCGTCGGCTCCTCCGCCGTGTCACCGGTACGGCGCCTGGGGCGTGTCTACCGCGTAGTCCTTCCGCAGCGGGTAGCCCTCCCAGTCCTGGTCGAGCAGGATCCGCCGCGGATCCGGATGCCCCTCGAACACCACTCCGAACATGTCGTAGCACTCGCGCTCCATCCAGTTCGCGCCCCGGAAGATCCCGGTCAGGGTCGGGCAGCGGGTGGCGCCGGGCTGCAGGCGGGTCCGCATGACCACCGCCAGCCGGGCCTCGAGATTGTCGAGCCGGGCGAGGACCTCGAACCCCTGCTCCTTCCAGTCCACCGCGGTCAGCCAGTTGAAGTACCGACACCCGAGCGACTCCTTGGCGAACCGCGCGAGCTCCAGCCAGCGCTCGACCGGCACCGGGACCGACAGCTCACCCCCCTGAGCGGCCGGGCTGACGCCGAAGCGCTCCTCGATCTGCGACGCGGCGGCGGCGGGGGCGATCACGCCGGCTCGGCGGGGGCGGGGCGCGTGCCGGTCTGCTGGAAGTGGGCGACCTGCTCCTGGAGGCGTAGCAGCCCGTACATCAGCGAGTCAGGCGTCGGGGGACACCCGGGCACGTAGACGTCCACCGGGACGACCCGGTCGACGCCCTTGACGACGTGATACCCGTGGCGGAAAGGCCCGCCGGAGTTGGCGCACGAGCCCATCGAGACGACCCACTTGGGATCGGGCATCTGGTCGTAGATGCGCTTGAGCATCGGCGCCATCTTGATGGTCACCGTGCCCGACACGATCATCAGGTCGGAGTGCCGGGGCGAGGCCCAGGGCACCATGCCGAAGCGCTCGACGTCGAAGCGCGAGGCGAAGGTCGCCATCATCTCGATCGCGCAGCACGCCAGCCCGAACGTCACCGGCCAGATCGACGATTTGCGCGCCCAGTTGAAGATCTTCTCGGTGGACGTCGTCACGATCCAGCCGCCCGGCATGTGATGGATGGCGTCGGCGATCGACGTCAGGGCCTCCGACGTCCGGTCGTTGGACGGTCGCTCCTGGTGGTACTTCTCCCACTCCTGCAGGTCCTTGAACTCGCTCCAGACGGGGGGCGGCACCTGGGGGATCGGAGGCTTCACTTCCACTCGAGGACTCCCTCCCGGTACGCGTAGAGCCAGCCCAGCCCGATGATGGCCACGAAGGCCGCCATCACGCCGAAGGCGGGGAGCCCGCCGCTCCGGAGCACCAGGACCCAGGGAAAGACGAAGACGGCCAGGGCGTCGAAGACGATGAACACCAGGGCCACCAGATAGAAACCCACCGGGAACTGCACCCAGGCGGAGCCGATCGGCTCGGCGCCGCACTCGTAGTTGGCGAGCTTGACCGGGTCGGGGCGGGAGGGCCGCAGCAGCCACGCCACGCCGAGCGACACCACGCCGAAGCCGACGATCAGCGCGGTGAAGATCGCGACGGGCACATAGGCGGACACAGAAATCTCCTCCTGTTTTCGCTTGTTTTCGCCCGGTCCAAGACGTGAGTATAGCATGCGTGGTCAGACCGCCCGCGCAGCCTGCAGGCGGCTGCCCAATGTGAGCGCCGCCCTGCTCACACACCGGCGACGGACGCGGAAAACGCGCGTGACCGGTGCTCCCAGGGCGGGCACGCCGCTTGCGTTTGCGCGAGGATACCTATGAGTCCTGGCGGGCACCTGGTGACCACGGCGGCGGCCTGCGCCGTCGCCGCGGCGCATCAGCAGTGGGCGCTGATGGCCGGGCTGGCCGCCGGCGGCTTCCTGATCGACGTCGACCACGCCGTCGACTACGTCCTGGTCGACCGCCAGCGCGACCTCAGGCCTGGCGCGTTCTTGCGCTACTACACCGAGGGGCACGTGCAACGCGCCGTGCTGGTCCTGCACTCGTGGGAGCTCTTCGCGGTGCTGGTGGCGCTCGCCTGGCACAGCGGCGTCCCGTGGCTGGTCGGCTACGTCGCCGGGGGCCTCATGCACCTGGCCCTGGATCTCATCTACAACGGCCGGTACACGCCGCACTCGATCGTGCTCTTCTACAGTTTTACCTATCGTGCGCTGCACGGCTTCGACGCGGCTCGACTACTCGGCGAGGGCCCGCCCCGCGAGGTGGGCCAAGGGTTCTGGCACGCCTTCTTCGACCTGACCCCCTCCTCCACCGGCGTGCTAGACTCGACGCCGCATGCGAGTGCTCGTCGTCGAGGATGAGGAGCCTCTCGGCGAAGTCTTTCGCGACTTTCTCGCGGAGATGGGACACGACCCGCTCGTCGTGCGCAGCGCCGAGGCCGCGCTCGGCTCCCTCGAGCATCAGCGACCCGACGCCATCATCCTCGACATCAATCTTCCGGGGATGAGCGGCCTGGACTTCCTGCAGCTGCGCCCGGTGCGGGACGCCGCGCTGCCCATCGTCGCCATCTCCGGCGTCGCCACCGAGGGCCAGGCCCGCGAGTGTCTCCGGCTGGGGGCGCTCGACTTCGTCGGCAAGCCGGTCCCGCTCGACCGCCTCAACGAGGTGCTCACCTTCCTGGAGCCCCACGCCCTCACCCGACGCCGCGTCGAGAGCGCCAAGCACGAGCGGCGCCGGAGTCCGCGGGCCCAGATCGGCTTCCCAGTCCGCATCGTGGAGTACAAGGGCACGGCCTGGGACGGCGTCTGCGACGAGCTCTCGGCCACCGGCATGAAGGTCCGCTCGATGGCGACGCTCGCCGAGGGCTCGGCCGTCAAGCTGCTCTTCACGCCGCCCGACGGCGCCTCGCCGGTGGAAGTCATCTCCCTCGTCGTCCGGGTGGACCGCGACGGCACCGCGTTCTCGTTCGTGCACCTCGCCAACGCCGAGGCCCGACGCCTCAGCGAGCTCGTCCAGCGCCTGCAGCGTCCCTGATCGCCGCGTCGGCCCGCCGACTCGGAAACAAGTTGGATATTCTGGCGAGCACCTTACCTGTCGTCGCTATTGTTCCGAGATCACACCCCGCCGGTCCGACCCGACCTGACGCGCGCTTAACCGCGCGGACGGCGTGGCAGTGGAAATGCTCTGCGCTCGGGCCGGAGGACGTGTCGTATGCGATTCTTCCGTCGCGAGGTCGAGGCCGTCCTCAAGATGCTCGGCGCCGGGATCCTCATCGGGCTCATCGCCCTGCCGATCGGGTGGGGCTACGAGCAACGCCAGCAGGCGCGCGCGTGGCAGAGCGTGGCGTGCACCTACCGCATCCGCGAGCTCGTCCAGCGCACGCCCCTGGTGGCGACCGTGGAGGACGGACGGGATCCCTGCATGACGCTGCAGCGGCTCGGCCTGGACCTCGACGTCCAGCGCGTCGGCTTCGTCAGGGTCAGCGGGCGCTGATCGGGCGGGGGTCGCCGGCCTGGAGCTGCGCGAGCGCGGAGGCCGCCGCCGCGGGCACTTGTGCCTCGCCGTCGGGACCGGACAGGACGAGCGCGCGCAGGCGCGCCGCCAGCGCCGTGGAGACGTCGAAGCCCGCGCCGCGGCCGGCCTCGAGCCGCCCCGCGCTCAGGACGGCGGCGAGCAGCTGCTCGTGCACGGCCAGCATGCGGCGCCGCACGTCGCCGTAGCCCTTCACGAGCTGCGCTGCCCGCGCCGCCTCGACCGCCAGCGCCGGGTCCCAGCCGGCGCACGTCCGCACCGCCTCGAGCCAGCGCGCGATCCGCGCGTGCTCCTCGCGGGCGCGATAGGAGATCCCGCGCAGCGGCTTGAGGCGGGTCACGAGCCAGACGCGGACGAAGCCGCTGATCGTCGTGGTGCGCACGTGCTGGCCGACCGTGGGCCGGCCGTGCGGCCACCGCCGCTCGGCCCATCGGGCGAGCGGCCGCACCAGGCGGTCGGGGAGGACCCCGAAGATCTCGTCGAGGTCCGGCTTCAGATAGTCGGTGACCTCGATCGCCGATCGCCCAGCGCGCGCCGCGTCACGGATGCGCGCGAACCGACTCGCGCGCGTCTTGAGCTCGGCCACCCGCACCGCGTCCTCGTAGCTCATCCACAGCGCCAGGTACCGTCCCACCGTCGCCCCCAGCTCCGCCCGGGGTCCGGTGGTCTCCCCGGACGGGACGAAGGGCCGGAGCAGGTCGAGGTACCGACGCGCGTACCGCGCGTCCTGGTAGTCGACGAGCCGCTCGACGCCGCGGGCCACGATCGCCCGCGCGCCCGGGGGCATCGACTCGATCTCCGCGCGGAGGTCGGACGGGACGGTGGCCGGCGTGGCCGGGGCGCCCGGCGTCACCTCGGGCGGCGTGTCCCCCGAGCGCCCGAGCCCGAGCCCCAGCTCGAAGCCCGCGAGGTTGGAGGCGACGGCGACCCCCTTGCGCTCGATCGCCTTGCGGAAGGCGTCGTCGGCGATCGGGAGGACGCCGGTGCCCGCCAGCGCCCCGAGCAGGACCGCGTTGGCCTCGGTGCCGTGTTGTCGCGCGAGCGCGAGGGCGTCGAAGGCCACGAGACGTCGCGCGGCGGTCTCGGCCGCTCGCTGCAGGCCCTCCTGCGGATAGATCGCCCGGCCGGTCGCGATCTTCTCGTGGATCGAGAGCAGCCGGTGCGTGGAGGCGATGACGGTCGTCCGGCCCGGCGAGACGAAGCCGAGCTCGATCATCCGCCCGACCTCCATGAACTCGGGCGCGAGCAGCACGTCGAGCGCCCCCGGCACCGGGTACAGCGAGAACGCGAGGTCGTCGGCCCCCCGCTCGGTGGCCAGCTCGACGTAGTACGTGGTGGATCCCGTCCGCTGGGCCACGCCGGGGATCGACGTCCCGTGGACCGGAAACCCGTCGAGCAGCCCCGCGTCGACGATCCACTCCGACAGCACTCCCCCGCCCTGCCCACCGACGGCCGGCACGAGGATCGACAGGACGGTTGGCTCGAGGGCGGGCGACGAGGCCAATTCCGGCACGGGGTTAGACGAGCGGGTGCCTTGGGCGCTGCGGGGTCACGCGGCGGCCAGCCGGGCGATCACCGCGGCGCGGAGGCGCGCGAGCCAGCGCGTCCAGCGGCTCGGGTTGGTGATCACCTTGACCTCGTAGAACGAGGGGCACAGCACCGCGGCGTGGGCGACCTCACCGCAGACGCCGCAGCCGACGCACGAGGCGTCGACGTGGGCGATCGGATCCTCGCGCAGCGGATCGGGGCTCTCCCGCAGCGTGAGCGAGGGACAGCCGTTGAGCCGCATGCAGGAGTGGTCGCCGGTGCACACGTCGGGGTCGACGCCGAAGCGCGGCTGCACCACCGTCTGGCCCGCGGCGGCCTGCTGGCGCACGAGCGGGCGGAGCCGACGCTGGCGCTCGAGCATGCACTCGCCCTGGGCGATGACGACCTTCAGCCCCGGCACGCGCGTCGTCAGCGCCTCGCGCAGGGTGCGGATCGTGTTGACGATGTCGTAGGAGTCGATCGTCTTGATCCACCGGACGCCCACGCCGCGCAGGGCCTGGGGGATCGTCATCCCCGTCGGCTCGTGTCGCGCGTTGGTGCCGGTGGAGGGGTTGTGGTGCTGGCCGGTGGCGGACGTGTACTTGTTGTCGACGATGACCAGCACGGAGTCCTGCTTGTTGTAGACCGCGCTGGCGACGCCATTGGTGAGGCCGTTGTGCCAGAACCCGCCGTCACCCATCACCGAGATCACGCGCTTGCCGAAGTTCGGCGCCACCGCGCCCGCCGACGCCAGCCCCATGCCGTAGCCGAGCACCGAGTTGCCGACGTTGAACGGCGCCTGGGTCGAGAAGGTCGTGCACCCGATGTCGGCAGCGACGTGGGTGTCGCCGATGGCCGGCTCCTTGGCGCGGAGGATCTTCATCGCGCTGAACACCGGCCGCTCCGGGCAGCCGGTGCAGAAGGAGGGGGGCCGCTTGTCGATCGGCTGCGGCAGGGCCCCTCGCACCCGCTCGACGTGCGACGTGAGCGCGGCGTAGCGGTCCTCGATCGCCGTCATCGACGTGCAGGCGGGCGGGGCCACGGCCAGGAACTTGCGGAGGCCGCCGATGACCAGCGCCGGCACGTACTCGCCGTGGGGTGAGAGCAGCTCCTTGCCGTGGATCTCGACGTCGAGGCGCGCGTCGTGGGCGAGCGCCTTCAGGTCGCGCTCGATGAAGTTCGGCATCCCCTCCTCGACGACGAGCACGTGGCGCTTGCCGCGCAGGAACCCGACGAGCTCCTCGGGCACGAGCGGGTGCAGCGCGTTGAGCACGAGCATCGGGATCGGGCTCCGCCCCCACGCGTCGGCGAGCCCCAGCACGTTGAGGCCGCGGGCGACCGTGTTCCACAGCCCGCCCTGCATGACGATGCCAAGCTCGGACTCCGACCCCGGCAGGTGCTCGTTGAGCCGGTGCTCGACGATGTATCGCTGGGCGGCCGGCAAGCGCTCGGTGAACTTCTTCGCCTCCATCGCGTAGGTGAACGGGGGCAGGTTGATCCGCTCCAGGCTGAACGACGGCCCGCTGAGCGGGGCCCGCATGCCGATCCGTGGCCGCACGTTGTCCTTGCACAGGAGCGTGCCGCGCATGTGGCAGGCCCGGATACGGATCGAGAAGAAGACCGGCTCGTTGCACGCCTCCGAGAGACCGAACCCCTCCTCCACGAAGCGGGCGAACGACTGCAGGCTGTTGCGCGGGTCGAGCAGCGGCACCGACGACTTGAGCGCGGCGGCGTGCGTGCGCTCCTGGAGGATCGAGGCCCCCTCGCCGTAGTCCTCGCCGATGACGATCAGCGAGCCCCCCACCACGCCGGCCGAGGCCACGTGCGAGAGCGCATCGGAGGCCACGTTGGTCCCGACGACCGACTTCCAGGTGACGGCCCCGCGCATCGGGTAGTTGATGGAGGCGCCCAGCAGCGCCGCGGCCGCCGCCTCGCTCCCCGAGAGCTCGAAGTAGATGCCCATCGGCTTGAGGAGCGACTCGTTGGCGTCCGCCATGACGTCGAGGAGGTGCGAGATCGGCGAGCCGGGATAGCCCCCGACGTACGAGACGCCCGACTGCAGCAGCGCCTTGGTGATGGCGAGGATGCCCTCGCCCTTCAGGACCTCGCCGGCGCCGTAGCCGAGCTGCTTGACGTCTTCCGCGAACGACCGCTCACCCATTGCCGCACCTCGCCAGGGAGTCGCGGCCTATTGTGGCACAGATCCCGGCCCCTCACCCGGACGCGGAACGCTGCTGGCGGCCGTGAAGTCGATGATGGAGTCGCTCGAACTCGGCCTGGAGCTCGGCCAGCTCCTCGTCGCTCGCGTTCTCGAGCGCGACCATCGCTGTGCGGGCGCCCTTGAGACCGCGGAGTAGCTCGTCGAGCTTGAGGTGGATCGCGCGGGCGTCGCGGTTCTGGGTGTTCTGGACCAGCAACACCAGGAGGAACGTGATGATGGTCGTCCCGGTGTTGACGATCAGCTGCCACGTATCCGAGTAGCCGAACAGCGGGCCCGTCAGCGCCCACAGAACGATGAGTGCGAGTCCGAGCACGAACGCGGTGGGCGTGCCCGCCCACTCGGCGGTCCGGTGAGCGAAGCGGCGAAACGTCTCCCGCATATGCAGCCTCCTCCTCTGTGGAAAAGCAATGGCCACGCCACCGGCGGCATCCATCCTGCATATGAGTAGGTGTACGAATAGACGTCGCCGGCGCCACGCTGCGATGCTCGCGCGGCGCGATGAGCAAACCCGCGAGCGGCGTCACGAAAGGCAAAATGACGCGCATCCTGCTGGCCGACGACCAGCGGGTCGTTCGACAAGCGCTACGGTGTCTGCTCGAGCGCGAGTCCGACCTGAAGGTCGTCGGCGAGACGTCTGACGGGCTCGAGATCGTGCCGCTCGTCGCGCAGCTGAAGCCCGACGTCCTCATCACCGACGTGGTGATGCCGGGACTCTACGGGCTGGAGGCCACGCGCCGGGTGCGTGAGCAGACGCCGGCCACCGGCGTCGTCATCCTCTCGCGCGATGCGAGCGAGTGGTACGTGACGGAGGCGCTCCGGAGTGGGGCCCTCGGCTACGTCGCCAAGCAGTCGGACGTCGCCGACCTGCTGCGGGCTGTGCGCGCGGTGGCGCGCGGTCGTCGCTACCTCGGCGCGCCGCTCTCCGATCACCCCATCGAAGTGTGGATCGCCAGGGCCGGCCGCCCCGTGCTCGATCCGTACGACACCCTGACCAGTCGGGAGCGGGAGATCCTCCAGCTGGTCGCCGAGGGCCACAGCAGCACCGCCATCGCGCGTCGTCTGGCCATCAGCGCGCGCACGGTCGAGGCGCACCGGGCCAACGTGATGCGCAAGCTCCGCCTGCGCAACCGGGCCGCGCTCATCCGTTACGCGCTCTCCCGCGGCGTGCTGGCCCCCACGGCGCCGCTGCCGCCGCGGGCGACGCGGCGCCGTGTCGCGCGGCGGCGCCCACGTCGGCCCCGGTCGACCACCTCGTAGATCTACGTATGGACATGCCGATGCCGCGCCCCTAGTCTGTCGCCCTCGCATGACACCCGGCAGCCCGGTCGGCGGCGGCGAAGACCTGCGACGGCGGGCCCTGGCGTACATCCGCAAGACCGCGCCGTTCGCCTACTGCGATGCGTGCCTCGCCCTGCGTCTCGAGGCGAGCCTGACCGAGATGGCTGCCGCGCTGGCCAAGCTCACCACCAACGGCGACGCGGTTCTCGCCCGCCGCCGCCGGTCGTGTTACGGCTGCGGCCGCGTCCTCGAGCTCGCCGCGCTCCGAGAAGGACCGGCGCCGCCCTGAGGTCAGGGACCGCGGCGTCGATGTCCGAGTTTGTGGGCATTGACCCGTCTGCCGCGGGGCACCACGCTACCGTGTGCGCGGCGTTCATCCGGCACCCTCATCCGAAGTCATCCGACGGCTCTATGTCGACCAGCGTCTGACCACTGACCAGATCGCGGCGCGGCTCGGCTGCACCGGGACGACCGTCAGAAGGCGGCTCCGCGCTCTGGACGTCGCCATTCGCCCACGTGGCCCGCAGGTGTCCCGTGGCCTCGTCGCTCCTGCGAGCCGGTGGACGCCGCACGTCGCGTACGCGGTTGGGCTGATCGCGACCGACGGGAACTTGTCGAAGGATGGCCGTCACCTGGCCCTCTCCTCGATCGACCGGCCGCTCATCGAGTCGGCTCGACGCTGCCTGGGACTCGCGAACACGATCGGGGTCGGCGTGAAGGACGGGCGCCTCATCTACCGGCTCCAATGGGGCGACAGAGACTTCTACGACTGGCTGTGCGGCATCGGTCTCACGCCGGCGAAGAGTCTCACGCTGGGGCCGCTCCAGATCCCCGACGCGTACTTCGCGGACTTTCTCCGCGGGTGCATCGACGGCGACGGCACCATCGTGCGCTACACCGATCGCTCCCAGGTCTCGACGAACCCGCGGTACGTCTACGAACGGCTCTACGTGAATCTCGTCTCGGCGAGTCGACCGTTCCTCGGGTGGATCCGGGACACCGTCATGCGGCTCATCGGAGCCCGCGGTGCCATCAGCGTGTCGCGCAAGCCGCCCGGCAGCGTCTGGTACGTTCTACGCTACGGGAAGCGGGCGTCGAGGCGCGTGCTGTGGATGATGTACTACGCCCCGGACGTCCCCTGTCTGGCGCGCAAGCGGGACAAGGCGGCGGCGCCGTTCCTGTTCGATTGACTGTCGGGTATGCTTACCGGCGGGGGAGTGGTGAAACCTGGCAACCACGCGGCGCTCAAAACGCCGTGCCCGCAAGGGCTTAGGGGTTCGAATCCCCTCTCCCCTACCACTTCCCATCGCGTCGCGTAGCGACTCGTTTCGCTTGTTCGACGGCACCTACGCAAGGCCTTGCCTGGCTCTGGAACAACACTTCAGTCATCGATCCGGCGCTCTCGATCGGACTGACCGCTCGGTGGCGGCGCCGCGGCCGCCTTGACGTCCGCCTCCGGCCCGGCCGACTCAACGCGTCGGCGCCGGGACGGACGCCGGCCGGGCGCGTGCCGGGAACCCAGACGGGCGCGCTCGATCGGGATGACCTCCGCCGGCCGATGCTCGATATTCGGCTGCCCCTGCACACGTTTTCGGTTCAGGCCCGCCTCGACGGCGGCTCCGGACTCGGCCAGCTCCAGGAGGACAACCTCGAGCAGATCCACCACGGGAAGGCCGGCGATCTCGGCCAGACGCTCGGCGGCGAACAGGGCCTGGGGGCTCAGCTGGATCTGTCGCACCGATCGTGAATCCCGTTCCGCCATTGGTCGGAGTCCTCTACGGCTAAAGTCCCAGCATTCCAAGGGCCATGTCTGCGATTCACCTTCTTGCCACGGCGGCGTTCCTTGACAAGACGGAGCCCCCCCGGTAGCGTGAGAGGTCGCGTGGGGCTGTAGCTCAGTTGGGAGAGCACAAGGCTGGCAGTCTTGGGGTCAGGGGTTCGACTCCCCTCAGCTCCACCAACATCTTCTGACTCGGGGTTGCGGGCTCCGGCTCGCAACCCCGAACCCCTCACCGCACCGTGATCAGTGTCGTCATGCCCGTCTACAACCAGCTCGCGCTGACCCGCGCGTGCCTGGAGAGCCTCCGCGGCACCAGCGAGCTCTTCGAGCTGTGCGTCGTCGACAACGCCTCCACGGACGGCACCGAGGCGTTCTTCCGCACCTGGGCGTTCCCGTTCCCGCGCCGCTACCATCGCAACGACGACAACGTCGGCCTGATCCGGGCACTCAACCAGGGCGCGGTGCTGGCGACCGGCGACGTGCTCTGCTTCCTGCACAACGACACCGAGATGCGGGACGTGCGCTGGCTGGCCCGGCTGCGGGCGGCGCTCGAGGAGCCGGGGGTTGGGCTGGCCGGCCTGTACGGCGTCCGGCGCCTGCGGCGGGACGGCCGGTACGTCGGCCGCACCATCGTGCACGCGCTCGAGGGCATGGCCAACCTGCGCGGCGACGTGGTGGAGGTCGCGGCCGTGGACGGCGTCTGCCTCACGATCCGCCGCGACCTGCTGGCGAGCGTCGGCGGCTTTGACGAGGGGTACGGTTTCTTCCACGGGTACGACCGCGAGCTGTCGCTGGCGGTCCGCGAGACCGGCCGCCGTTGCGTGGTGGTGAACGCGCCGTTCGTCCACCGCGGTGGCGGCACCCGCACGGGCGTCGCCGCGCCCGTCCGAGCGCCGGAGGACCTGGCTCAGCGTCGGACGGCGCTGGCGCGCTTCGCCGGCAAGTGGCGGCACCGCCTGCCCGCCGACGTGCGCGGCGTGCGCGAGCGGGCGACCGACTGGCTCGCCGCCCGCGCACGCCGCTGAACGACGACTACATCCCGAGCAGCTTCAGGCCTTCCTTCGCCGCGGCCTCGGCCTCGGCGTGCTTGCCCTGGGCGTGCAGCTCGGCGGCCTGGGCCGCCTTGGCCCGGGCGTCGGCGGCGGCCTGGTCGAAGCGCATGCCGGCCTCAGCGTCGATCTTCCTCACCAGCGTGGGGCACTGAAACGCCAGCGCCGGCCCGGTCACAAACAGCGTGGCCAGCGCAATCACGGTTGGAACCACGAAGCGTCGCATGGACGCACCTTTCTCTCCGGAGTGAGCGAAAGCATCGCCGACACGGAGCTCCGGTGACGATGCGGGTCGAGGCGCGAGGCGCTCAGGCGGCCGGTGGCGCCCGCGTGGTCCCGGCACCGACGGCGGGCTGGCGCCGGCTCGGTGGCGCGGCGACGGACAGGAGCGCCGCGCGCGCGGGATCGCGCGTCGCGAGACTGCGGAGGGCCAGGGCGACCTCGGGCTCGGCCGCCGACTCCTCGGCCCGCGACACCTCCGGCTCGGTGGTCTCGAGCGGGAGCGCCGTGAACCGCCACGCGAGCTTCACGCACGTCGCGGGACCCGGAAGCTGGAGCAGGAAGACCAGCGCGGCGAGATAGACGAGCGCCCTGGCGCCTTCTCCACGGCGGCGGTACGCGACCGCCGGGAGCGGGCCAGGGCTCATGGCGGCACGATATCCCCGCCCGCGCGGGGACGCCACGGAGGTCTCAGCCGCCCAGGTAGAGTCGCTTGACCTCGGGGTCGGCGAGCAGCTGCTGGCCGGCGCCCTCGAACCGGTTGCGGCCGAGCTCCAGCACGTAACCGCGATCGGCCACGGCGAGCGCGCGGGTCGCGTTCTGCTCCACGACCATGAGGGTGAAGCCCGCCCGCCGCATGTCCACCAGCTTCTCGAAGATCAGCGTGACGAACTTGGGAGACAGCCCGAGCGAGGGCTCGTCGAGGAGGATCAACCGGGGCGTCGTCATCAGCGCGCGGGCGATGGCGACCATCTGCTGCTCGCCGCCCGACATCGTCCCCGCCTTCTGCTTGCGGCGCTCGGCCAGGACCGGGAACATCGCATAGACCTGGTCGAGCGCGGCGGCGATCCGGGCCGGGTCACGCTCGATGTAGGCGCCCATCTCGAGGTTCTCCAGCACGGTCATCTGCGGGAAGACGATGCGGCCCTGGGGGACGTAGGCGAGCCCGCGGCGGAGTACGAGGTCGGGACGCAGCCCCGTGACGTCCTCGCCGTTGAACGTCACCCGGCCGGCGCGCGGGGTGAGGAAGCCGACGATGGTCTTGAACGCGGTCGACTTGCCGGCCCCGTTGGGTCCGATGATGCTGACGATCTCGTTCGCGTGCACAGTCAGCGAGACGCCGTGCAGGATATCGATCCGACCGTAGCCGGCCGTCAGCGACTCCGCCACCAGCAGCGGGCCGGTCACGACCGCGCCTGGCAGACGTGCAGCACGTGGGGATAGGGCAGCCAGTCCACCATGAGGTGCCGGTGGACGTCGAAGCCCGCCTCGCCCAGCGTCCGGGCCAGCGCCTCCGAGCTCCAGTAGTGGACGGGCGTGGTGGGCGCCATCGCCTTGTCGAGCACCCATGTGAACCAGCGCTTGTGCGCCGGATGATCGTCCACGTCCTTCACCAGGAGCCGTCCGCCGGGTGGCAGGCTGCGGCGGAGCGCGCGGAACAGCGGCGGCACGCTGGCCGGCGGCACGTGGTGGACGATGTCGAGCATGTAGGCGGCGCCCACCTCGGCGTCACCCTTGAAGTCGCGCGCGTCGCCCGTCTCGTAGGTCACGTTGCCGAGTCCTAGCCGGGCGGCCGCCCGGCGCGCGAGGTCGACGCGGCGCCCACTGAGGTCGAGCCCGCGCACGATCCGGCGCGGACCGGTCGCCGCGTAGTAGAGCGAGAAGAGACCGAACCCACAGCCGATGTCCAGCACGACGCCCTCGTCGGGCAGGTACTGGCCGATCTCGTCGAGGAAGCGCTGGCGCAGGATGCCGAAGCGGCCCCAGCAGTAGGCGCGGACGAGCGGGTCGTCGTAGGCATGAATGATCCGTCTAACGGTGGCGCTGTGCATGGATGCGATAACCTGGCCCCGCTTGCACGAGATCGTACCGCAGCAGCCGCTCGGCCAGCGCCGGGAAGGCATCGACCCGCTCGTAGCCGCCGGCCGGCCAGCCCTGCTCGAAGAGCACGATCAGTGCCGGCGGTCGCGTATCGAGATCGCGGATCAGCTCGTCCCGGAGCGCGCGGATCGTCGGATGGTCGGCGTCGTGGAAGAAGTGGAAGTCGTAGATGAAGCGCGTCGGCTCCCGCGCGCCCAGGCGCAGCAGGGCGTGGATGCCGCCGGCCGTCGTGTCGAGGACCTGCACGGTCTCGCCCGGCGCCAGCATCGGCGCCAGCTCGGCCGCGAGCCGGCGCGCGCCGGCGGCGCGGTCGCGCTCCCAGCCGGCGGGGCTGACGGCGACCGCCTTGTCGGCCAGGAGGACGACGGTGACCGCCACGCTGAGCAGCAGCGGCAGCGCGAGCGGTCGCCATCGACCGAGCGCGGTGGGAACCTCGGCGACCATCAGCAGGAGCGCGAACGTGGCGAGCGGGTCGAGGTGATACTCCCACCCCTTGCCCTGGCCCACGAAGTGGACGACGCCGTAGAGCACGCCGAGCGCGGCCACGGCGTGACGGGCACCGAAGCGCCGCGCGACCAGCGCGCCGACGGTCGACAGCAGCACCCCCGCGCCGATCGGGATCCACACGTACGGGCGGTAGACGTTCCAGTCCGCCGAGCGCCCGAGTCGGGAATAGAGCGGGATCAGGTACTCGAGGACGATGGCGCGCCAGGCCGGCAGCGCTCCGGCCAGCGCCAGCCAGACGACGATCGCGACCGGCGCCACCGCCGCCCCCGCGCCGAACCACACGAGCGGCGCCAGCACGCCGCCGCCGGTCCGCCACCCCGTCACCGCGATCAGCACCGCGAGCGCGGCGGTCAGCACGAGGGCGTGCGGCTTGATGGTCAGCGACGCCCCGAGGGCCACGCCGCCCCACGCCAGCGCCGTGCGCCGTCCCGACTCGACCCAGCGCGCGACCCCGAGCGCGCCGCCGACCAGGAAGGGCCCCAGCAGGAAGTCGCGCTGCCCCGCCTGCCACGCCCCACCCCCGAGGTGATAGAGGACAATGAGGAGCGCCGCCACACCCGCCGCCGTCCGCCCCCACGCCCACGCGAACCCGGCGACGCCGAGCGCCAGCACCATCAACCACGCCAGATCGAACACCCGCCACGCCAGGTCCCCGGTCCCCAGCCCCCACACCACGAGCAGGTGCAGCAGATACACCCCGGGAAAGTTCATATCGAACACATCCCGATACGGCACCGCCCCCTCCAAAATCCGCCACGCCACGTAATGCATGAGCGGCGCATCATGCACCAACGGCCACGACAACGACCGCCACACCAACCAGACGACCAGGCCGACCATCAGCCCCGCCCCGCTGCCACCGACGAGCCACACCACCGAGCGAACGAACAACCGCGTTCGAGCGCCGGCTTCGCCGGCGCAATGTTCTGGTCTGGGGGGAGGCAGTGAGGAGCGCGCCCCCAGGCGCGCGACGACCGCCGGAAGGGGGGCGAAGCCCCCCTCCGGGTCACCGCCCAAAGTACGCCTCGACCACGCGCTCGTCGGCCTGGATCACGCCCGGCGGCCCCTCGGCGATCTTCTCGCCGTGGTCGAGGACGAACACGGTCTCGCAGAGTCCCATCACGACCTTCATGTCGTGCTCGACCAGCAGGATGGTCCGGCCCTCGTCACGCAGCCGGGTGACGGCCACGAGCAGGTCGTTGAGGAGCGTGCGGTTGACGCCGGCCGCCGGCTCGTCGAGGAGGATCAGGGCGGGGTCGGTCATGAGCACCCGCACGAACTCCACGAGCTTCTGCTGTCCGTAGGACAGGTTGCCGGCGTACTCGCCCGCCAGCCGCTCGAGCTTGACGAACTCCAGCATCTCGCGACCGCGCCGCTCGGCGTCCGCGCGCGGGCCGCGCGTCACGACGAGCAGGTTCTCGAGCGCGGTGAGCTCGGGGAAGACCCGGATCACCTGGAAGGTGCGGCCGACACCGCGGTTGGCGACCTGGGAGGGCTTGAGGTGGTCGATCCGCTCGCCCTTGAAGGTGACGCGGCCGGCGTCGCGACGCTCGAGACCGGTGATGCAGTTGAACAGCGTCGTCTTGCCCGAGCCATTGGGGCCGATCAGACCGTAGATGCGTCTGGCCTCGAGCGCGAACGACACGCCGTTCACGGCGGCCACACCGCCGAAGCTCTTGCGGATGTCCTCGACGACCAGGACCGCCATCAGATCGTCCGGGGCAGCCGGTAGCGCAGCTGGAGGAGCCCGAGCACGCCGCGCGGCATGAGCAGGACGACGGCGACGATGATGGCGCCGAACAGCAGGGGGTGCACGTAGGGATAACGCGCCCACACGATCTCCTGGATCACGAACAGCGCCACCGCGCCCAGCACCGGCCCCCACACGGTGCCCTTGCCGCCGAAGAGCACCATCACGATCATCGTCACCGTCACGACCAGCGGGAACACGCTGATCGGCTCGATGTAGCCCTGGTCGCGCGCCGTGAGCGCCCCCGCGATCCCGGGCCCCACCGCCGAGAGCAGGAAGGCCGCCAGCTTGTGGCGGAAGGTGTCGATCCCCATCGCCTCGGCCGCGATCTCGTCCTCGCGGATGGTCATGAGCCGCAGGCCGAAGCGCGAGGTCAGGATCGCGTAGGTCACGCCGGTCACCGCCAGCGCCAGGCCGCCCATGACGTAGTAGATCGCCCGCGACGCGTCGAGCGTCGGCAGCGACAGGCCGTTGCCGCCGCCGGTCAGCCCCTCGAAGTACGAGACGAGGGCGCGCAGCACCTCGTTGAGGCCGAGCATCGCGATCGCGAAGTACGGCCCCTTGAGGCGCAGGCACGGATAGCCGATCACGAGCGCCAGCAGGCACGCCGCCACGCCGCCGGCGAGGGCGGCGAGCGGCCACGCCCACCCGTGGGTCGTGATGAGGATCGCCCCCGCGTAGGCGCCCACCCCGAAGAAGGCCACGTGGCCGAAGGAGACGTAGCCGGTGAGGCCGGAGATGAGGTTCCAGGAGCCGGCGAGCGCGATCCACATGAACATCTGCAGCATCGCCCGGACCCCGTAGCCGGTGCCGTAGGCCGGGTAGATCGCCAAGGCCACCACGCCCAGCGCGAGGATGACGAGGAACGAGCCCCGCGGCGGCCTCACGTCTGACGGCCGCCGAGCAGGCCGGTCGGTCGGACGAGCAGCACCAGGACCAGCAGCACGTAGGCCACGACCTCGGAGAGCTGGGTCGTGAGGAACAGGGAGGCGAGCTGCTCCACGAGGCCGAGCAGCAGCCCTCCGAGCAGCGCGCCCGGATAGTTGCCGGCCCCGCCCAGCACGATCACCAGGAACGACTTGAACGTCCACACGCCGCCCATCTCGGGCTGGATGGCCACGATCACCGCCAGCAGCGCCCCGCCACCGGCGGCCAGGGCGCTGGCCAGGCCGAAGGTGAGCAGGTGGATGCGGGCCACGTCGATGCCGCACACCATCGCCACCTCACGGCTCTGCGAGGTGGCCCGGATGGCCTTGCCGAGCCGGGTCGACTTGAGGAACACGAAGGCCAGCGCCGTCACGACCGTCGCGAAGACGAACGCGATGAAGCGCGGCTTGGAGAGCGCCAGGCCGCCCACGATCCAGGAGCCGGTGATGTACTCGACGGCGCGCAGGTCCGAGGTGAAGGCGAGCTGGGCGAGGTTCACCAGCGCGATGGAGATCCCGAACGTGAGCAGCAGCGAGGACAGCTCCGGCGCGTTCACCACCCGGAACACGAGCGTGCGCTGCAGGAGGAGGCCGACCACGAAGAGCACCGCCATCGAGATCGGCACGGTCAGGAAGGGGTTCAGCCCGGCCCGGCTGTAGAGGAAGTACGTGACGTAGGCCCCGAGCATCAGCAGCGGGCCGTGGGCGATGTTGATGACGCGCATGACGCCGAAGATCAGCGCCAGCCCGAGCGCGACCATGGCGTAGAGCGCGCCCGACAGCACGCCGGAGATGAGGACCTGCCCCACCATCTCCGGCGTGAGGGCGACGCTCACGGGCTGCGGGGCGCGCTCAGCGCTGCGTCCAGGGCGGCGTCGGGAAGCGCGGCTTGCCCTGGGCCAGCTCGTCCGGCCACACGGTGACCTTCTTCTCGCCCTGCCACTGGAAGGTCACCATCTTGTGGGCGGTCTGGAACCCGTCGGCGTCGACCTTGTACTCTCCGAACAGCGTCTTCATCTCGAGCTTCAGCAGCTGGTCGCGCACCTGGTCGGCGTCGAGCGACTTCGCGCGCTTCACGGCCTCGGCGTAGATCAGGCAGCCGGCGTAGCCCGCCGCCGAGTGGTACGACGGCTCGTGGGCGAACTCCTTCTTGTACGCGTCGAAGAACTCCTGGTTGCCCGGGTACGGCAGCGTGTGCTCCCACTGGGTCGCGCCGTAGATGAACTCGGCGTTCTGCTTGAGCGTGTCGTAGAACTCCGGCAGGTCGCCGCCGACCGTGACCCCGTACATCTTCGGGTTCACGTTCAGCTCTTTCATCTGCCGGGTCAGCGCGACCGCGTCGTCGAAGTAGGTGGCGGCGGCCAGGATGTCGGGGTTGGCGGCGCGCACCTTGGTGAGCAGCGCCGAGAAGTCCGTGTTGCCCTTCGGATAGGCCTCCTGGTAGACGACCTGCATCCCCCGCTTCTTGGCGAGCTCGACGGCGCCGGCGGCGGCGGCCTTCGAGAAGAGCGTGTCCTCGTTGACGACGGCGATCGTCTTCAGACCGCGCTTCGCGCCCATGTCGACGAGCCCCTCGAGGTAGCCCTCGGCCGGGGAGATGACCATGAAGATGTACTTGCGGCCCTTCTTGAAGATCGAGGTCGTGGCCGCCAGCGGCGCGACCATTACCTTCTTGTACTTCTCGGTGACGTTGGCCGCGGCCTCCGACACCGGCGACGAGTAGGGCCCCATCACCGCGTCGACCTTGTCCTCGGTGATGAGCTTCTCGTAGAGCCGCACCGCCGTCGGCGGCGTCGACTGGTCGTCGTAGACGACGAGGTCGACCTTGCGTCCTAGCAGGCCGCCCTTGGCGTTCACGTCCTTGATGCAGAGCTGGTAGCCCTCGTGCTGGTTCTTCCCGAGCTTCGCGTAGGTGCCAGTGAGCGAGAGCGAGGCGCCGATCCGGATCGGGCCCTGGGCGTCGGCCGGCAGGCTGACGACCGCCAGGCCCAGAGCGAGCGCGAGACTGCACGCGGTGAGCGCTTTGACCATCATGGGAGACCCTCCCGGAAGGGTAAGTACGCATGATTTCTAGCATCCGGCTTCTCGACGTGTCAAGGCGAGGCGGGCGCCGGACTCGCCTGGAGCCCGCTTGGTCCCGATGGTACGCTCAATGGAGAGGTCGGCTCCGACCCACCTGGGACCTTTCACCGCGAGGAGCTTGCATGTCGTCGCCTGCGCCGGCTGGCCGCTCGATCCTCATCATCGAAGACAACGCCGATGCGCGGGACGCGCTCCGGGTGTTGCTGGAGCTCGAGGGCCACGTCGTGGAAGCCGCCGGGGAAGGGCTGCAGGCCCTCGACCTCGCCCGCGCCAAGGACCCGGACATCGCCCTGGTCGACATCGGGCTGCCGGGCATCGACGGGTACGAGATCGCCCGGCGCGTGCGCGCGCGCGACGCCCGGCGTCCCGTGCTGATCGCTCTCACGGGGTACGGGCAGCCGGAAGACCGACAGCGCGCCGCCGAGGCGGGCTTCGACGACGTGCTGGTGAAGCCGGTCGACCCGACCGCGCTGGCGAACCTGCTCGCTACTCTCGAAATTCCTGGTCGAGGATCTCGCGGATGAAGCGGTCGAGGGAGACCGGATAGAAGCGGGCGTCGGGGGAGACGATCACCCCCGTGTCGATGACCTCTCGCCGCGTCAGCTCGTCGAGCACCCGATCGAGGTGACGCGCGGGATCGTGCTGGTGCCGTCGGATGGCCAGGTCCTCGCTCTCGAGCATCACCTTGGACGCGTAGCGGAAGCTGAAGACGCGCGCCACCAGCCGCTGATCCATCAGCTCGCGCTCGCCGAACAGGTCCCCGTAGGTCGGCCCGTCCCCGCCGGGTGTGATCACCATGCGCGGCGAGACCTTGATGCGGCCGCGCACCTCGACGGACTGGGCGGGCCGGTCGTGCTCGGGGGCGACCAGGATGTACGGCAGCACGTGGTAGCCGCTGATGATGCCCGTCATCGGCTTCCGCACGATCTCCGTCTCGCTGAAGACCGTGCGCAGGAACTCCGGGTCCGACCACTCACCGCTCATGACACGAGTGTACGGCGGGCCGGCCGCGCGCGGGCCATTGACTTGGGCGCCGCCCCGGCCGCAGGCTGGCACCCATGGCTGACACGCCGGCGAGGCCCCGCCCGATGACCCGTGAATGGGTGCACGTCTGCGAGCGCTGCGGCGAGCGCATGGAAGAGCGCCAGTGCAAGATCCTCTGCCCCAACTGCGGCCACATGCGGGACTGCAGCGACCCGTGAGCCCGCCCCGCGTCTTCCTCCTCTCCCCCGCCCACTGCGGGGGTGAGCGCGCGGGGCTTCTGATGGCCCCGAAGGCGTCGTTCGAGCTCGCCCGGCGGCTGCGCGCGGCCGAGGCCACGCTCGGCGAGGTATTCGCCTTCTGCTCGAGCCTCTACTTCCGGGGCAAGCTCGCCTACGCCGAGCGGTTCGGTCTGCCGCTCGTGATCACGCCCAACGCCGGGCTTCGTCCGGCCGACGACCGGATCGACCTGGCTGCGCTGCGCGCGGCGGCCCGCGTCGACATCCGCGCCGCGAACGCGCGCTACCGGACGCCGCTGCTGGCCTCCGCGCGCGCCGTCGCGGAGACCCTGGGCCCCGACGCGCCCGTCACGCTGCTCGGCTCGATCGCCACCGACAAGTACGTTGACGTCCTCCTCGACGTTTTCGGCGAACGTCTGACGTTCCCGCCGACCTTCGTGGGCCGCGGCGACATGAGCCGCGGCGGGCTGCTCCTGCGGGCGGTGCGCACGGGCGTCGAGCTCGAGTACGCGCCGGTCGTCGGCGCGGTCCGCCACGGGCCGCGCCCGCCGCGCCTCGCCCGGGCGCGCTGATGGCCAGGGCGCGGTCGGCGTCGGCGCGGGCGACGCGCGATCACCACCCCGCCACGCGGCAGCGGGGGGCGGCGCCCGGCCGGCGGAGGTCGATCACGATCCCGCGCACGCGGGGCGACGTCGAGGTAGATGTCGGCGGGCGGCGGGTGCGGCTGTCGAACCTCGACAAGCTCTTCTTCCCGGAGATCGGATCCACCAAGGGCGACCTGCTGCAGTACTACGCCGACGTCGCCCCCGTGCTGCTCCCGCACCTGCGCGACCGCGCGATGGTCATGAAGCGCTACCCCAACGGCGCCGCCGGCGACTTCTTCTTCATGAAGCGGGCGCCGCGGCCGCGGCCGGAGTGGATCGCGACGTGCGCCATCGAGCACTCGTCCGGCAACGTCATCGACTTCCCGATCATCGACGACCTGGCCGCGTTGCTGTGGGTGATCAACCTCGGCTGCATCGACCTGAACCAGTGGTACGCGCGCTGCGACGACGTCGACCGGCCGGACTACCTGCACTTCGACCTCGACCCGGTCGGCGAGGTGGCGTTCGCGCAGGTGCGGGAGGCGGCGATCGTCGTGAACGAGACGCTGAAGGCGCTCGGCATGCCGACCTGGGTCAAGACCACCGGCTCGCGCGGCCTGCACGTCTACGTGCCGATCGTCCGCGGCCCCACCCAGAAACAGGTCTGGGAGGTGAGCAAGACGATCGCGCTCGACGTCGCGCGCCGCCACCCGCGGCTGCTGACCGCGGTGTACAAGAAGGCGGCGCGGCCGCTCGGCCGCGTCCTCGTCGACTACAACCAGAACGCCTGGGGCCGGACGCTGGCCTCGATCTACTCCGTGCGCCCCCGGCCCCGCGCGACCGTCTCCACTCCGGTGACGTGGGAGGAGGTCGCGCGCGGCTTCGCCATCGAGGACTTCCGCATGGACAACGTCCCCGCCCGCATCGCCAAGCTCGGCGACCTCTGGTCCCCGCTGAACACCAGTCGCGCCCGCTTCAACCTCGAACGCCTGGGGTAGACGCATCCGCGAGGGGCGCCGCAACTTCGAGGGGCGCCCCGGCTTCGCCGGGGCGGCACGAGCCACCCTTGGGGGGCTTGGGGGGCCCTTTCGAGGCCCCCCATGTAATCAAACGATCGCCACGGCCTCGATCTCGATCATCCAGTCGGGATGGGCGAGGGCCGGGATCGCGACCAGCGTCGACGCCGGGCCCTTCTTGCCGAAGAACTCCTCGCGGACGGGGACGAGATCGGCGCGGTAGCGGATGTCGGTCACGTAGGTGTTGATCTTGACGATGTTGTCGAGCGTGCCGCCCTGCGCCTCCACCAGCGCCTTGATCGAGCGGAACGCCTCGCGGGCCTGGTTGCGGAAGTCACCACGATGCAGCGGCGCGCCGTCCTTGTCGTACGCCACCTGCCCCGCGATGTAGAGGATCGCCTTCACCTCGGTGGCCTTGACCGCCTGGCTGTAGCTCGGCGGATCGAAGACTCCGGGCGCACAGTACCGCTCGATCTTCGCCATGATGTCGCTCCTTGTCGCGCGAGTGTCGCTGCCGTCGCAGTCTACCCCGTCCGTTCCTCGCGCGCAGCGTCGGCCGCGCCGCGCGCGGGCCGCGCGGTCAGGAGGGGCGACGGGGCCCAGACGTGGACGTCCAGCCGCTCCGCGAAGTGCACCAGCGGCGCCGCGCCAGGCAACGTGAGGCCGAGGGCGGCGGTCATCGTGTTGCGCTCGATCTCGACCGTCGCCGGCTGCAGCGGCCAGGGCGGATGGTGGATCTCGGCGCGGTGCAGTCCGCCGCGGCGATCGACCGCGTAGAGGCAGTAGCGCTCCGTGAGCCAGTGCGCGAGCGTGCCCGGGGCGGCGACGCTCACCTCGCCGGTCGGTCGGTACCGCGCCGCGAACTCGGCCGGCGGCGCCTTCCGCTCGACGCGCCGACTCGCGTAGGCGATGCCGTCGGGCGTCCGCCGGACGACGATCCGGGCCCGCGCGTAGGGCAGGCGGTAGACGAGGCGGGCGGCGGTCACGGCGAGCGCGTGGGCGGCGTCGAGACTGAAGAAGAAGACGCCGGGTCGGCCCTCGGTCGTCACGTACGTGCGGACGTTGATCTCGGCGAAGCGCGAGAGCCCGGGCAGCGGCGGCAGGGCGCGGAGCCGGAGGCCCGTGAGGAGGAAGGGCGTGATGCCGATCCAGGCCCGGCCGTCGAACGTCTGCAGGGTCAGGCCCGGCGGCAGGAGCGGGCGAAGGTACTCGGCCGCCACCGGCCAGTGGGCGAAGAGCAGGTCGCGCCAGGTCTGTCGCATCACCCAGGGGCCGGGCGGGAGCGGCCACGGGCGGTGATCCGCGGGCGGAAGGATGGCTCGCCTCCGCCCGCCTCGTCAGGCGGCCTGCGGCTCGCTCCGCAGCACCGGAGGGGCGCCGGGCCCATCGTCGGCGATGCCGGCGGTCCAGCGCTCGCGCTCCTCGGAGGTCATGTTGCCCTGGGGCGCCAGCCGCGGGTCGGCGTAGCCCCAGTGATCGACGTCCACCAGGTACTGCGCGCGCGAGATCAGCGTGCCCTGGCACGCGCGCGCCGGCGCCGGTCGGGTGAGCTCCGTGTCCAGGCGTCCCATCAGCTCGTGCATGACGGCGGCCGGGACCCGGTGACGCTCGCACGGATAGATGAAGCCGAAGAGGACCAGGTGGTGGAGGAGCACGCGCCAGTGGTCGCCGAAGCGCTGGAGCAGGCGCGGCCAGTCGAGGTTGTCGGCGCTGGCGCGCAGGATGTGCGCGACGTCGGCGCCGTCGTAGCGCTCGCGCTCCATGATGAACGCCTTCGACCAGATCATCTCCTCGGCCGGGATGAGTCGCACGGGCTCGTCGAGGACCGTGTCCTCCACGCTATGGCGGAACCAGTCGTCGTCGACGAGGGCCACGCCGTTGCCCGAGCTGAAGATCAGGTCCACCACGTCGTCGCCGCACAGGGCCTTGGCCAGCCAGTGCGGGAACGGGACGTCGGTCTCGCAGCCGTCGGCCGCCAGGCTCGTGAGCGCGCGGTCGACGTCACGGGGATGGATGAACAGATCGAAGTCCTTCGTGTGGCGCGCGATCCCCGTGTAGCGCTCGAACGCGTAGGCGCCGCCGACGAGGAACGGCACGCCGCTCGCCTCGAGCCGGTGCATCACGCGTCGGTAGTAGTCCCTCGAGAGGGGATCGAGGCAGGTGCCGGAGGTCGTCATGCCGTCGCCTCGGCCGGCACCGGCGCCTCGCTGGCGACGGAGACCTCGAACACGCGGAACGTCGGCTGCTCGGGGAACGCCGCCCGCAGCACCGGGACCGACACGTTGTAGACCGGCACCCCGGTGGTGGTGCGTCCCTCGGCCGCGCCGTGGTGGGCGTGGCCGTGCACGACGAGTGTGGTGTTGTAGCGGTTGATGGGGTCCTCCAGTCGACTCGATCCGAGGAACGGCAGGATCTCGGGCGGCTCGGTGTCGACCGTCGCCCGGATGGGAGCGTAGTGCAGCACGGCGATCCGGCGGGGCGTCCGCAGCCGGGCCAGGGCCGTCTCCAGCTTCAGGGCCTCCTCGACCGCCTCGCGCACGAACATCTTCAGCACCGGCTCGCCCCACGACTGCAGCGCGCGCTCGCCGAAGCCGCCGGCGAAGCCCTTGACGCCGGCGAACCCGACGCCGCGGATCTCCACGCCGTCCCCGTCGAGGATCCGCAGCCCCGCCTCGGCGAGAATGTCGCGCACCTCGTCCGCGTGACCCGACTCGTAGTCGTGGTTGCCGAAGACGCCGACGACCGGGAGCTTGAGGGCGCCGCCCACCTCGCGCGCGAGCACGCGCGCCTCCTCCGGCAGCCCGTAGTCGGTGAGGTCTCCGCACATCACCACGACGTCCGCGCTCTCCGTCATCCGGGTGAACAGCTGCTGGAACGCGCCCTGCGAGGTCTTCCCGCAGTGCAGGTCGCCGACCGCTGCCACCCGGACGACGTCGCCGTTCACCGGCGCGGTCCCGACTCGCCCATCGCGGTCCGGCCCGCGCGCAGCTGCGTGCCCAGACGGGCGAGGTCGTCGGTGATGACGCGCTCTGGATCGCTGCCGAACAGCGCGGCCAGGCCGTGGCCGAGCGCGCCGCCCATCGGACGGTAGGTGAGGCGCACCTCGATCTGGGTCTGCTGACCACCGACCGGCTGGAACCGCACGACGCCCCGGTGATCGACCAGCGCGCCCTCGACCGTGCGCCACGCGATCTCCTCGTTCGACAGTCGCCGGGTCACGACGGCGTCCCACTCGATCGGCGTCCCGCCCGGTCCCGCCACCACCCAGTGCGTGCGGTCGGGGCCCGTGCGTCGGACCTCGCGGACGTGCGACATGAAGCGGGGGAAGTTCTCGAAGTCGTTCCAGAACTCGAAGACGCGCTCGACCGGCCCGTCGACCGTCATCGTGCGAACGATCTCGATGTCCTCGGCCGAGCCCGACCATCGCCGGGACAGCCACACGCCGGCCGCGATGGCGCCCACGAGCCCGCCGAGCATCATCCAGTCGCGCGCCTGCAGCATCGAGCGGCGCCGCCGCCAGCCGACGCCGCGGGTCATGCCCATCCATCGCGGCTCACGCCGCGACAGGCCCATCCACCTCGGCTCACCGGAGGCGAGCTTGCGCAGCACCTGCGACGCCAGCATCCAGCGCGCCGGCATCAGGGCCCCCACGCCGCCACCGAGCTCGCGCGCCGTCCTCACCATCGGCTCCAGCCGCCGCGCACGCTCCATCAGCGCATCCCTGTCGACCTCCGCGAGCGCGTCGCGCAGCTCCGCGCGACGGCGCGACCCCCGGTCGGGGTCCATGAGGTACATCCCGCTCGCCCCCAGCGAGGCGCCGCTCAGCAACGTCATCAACCGCCGCATGCCTTACTCCTCCCGTTCCCGACGTTTGCGATCGCGCTCTTCCAGGATCTCGGCCGACGAACGGAACTCCTCGTCGGGCGCGCGCGGCACGCCGAGCGCGTCACCGAGATCGTCCACGACGCTCTGGTCCGGCGTGGCCACCGTTCCACCCGGCGCTTCCTCGCCGACGAGGTGAGCCCGGCGCCAGTCCGCGTCGGGGTCACCGCCGGTGAGGCGGGGACTCGAGGCCGTGTGCTCGCGCAGCTCCGCATCGACCTCCCGCTCGCGGTCACTCGGCGGCGTTACCGTCTCGCGCGCCGGCGGGCCCTGGAGCCGCTCCGCTCGCGCACGCTTCTTGGCGGACGTCTTCTTTCGATCTTTCATGGCGGGACCTGAAGCGAACCTCGTGCCACTCACTGCGCGATGTAAATCGTAGAAACGGGCGCGCCGATCCGGGAAGGGTCGCGTGCCGCGACGGCACCTCGATCAGGAATCGGCGAGCCGTTGTGCTCCCCGACTAGTCGATCAGCACGCCCTCGTACCCCGTTAGCCGTCGTCACGGGAGACCAGGACCACGAAAGGTCACACCCAGTCACATCGCCCTGCATGTTCATCATCACGGCGCCGTCGGCCGTCGCCGACCTGCATCAGGCGATCCACACCGATTTGATGTTGACGAACTCCCGGATGCCCAGCTCCGAGAGCTCCCGGCCGTAGCCCGAGCGCTTGATCCCGCCGAACGGCAGCCGTGGGTCCGACTTCACGATGCCGTTCACGAAGACCGCGCCGGCCTCGATCTGGGCGGCCAGACGCTCGGCCCGCGCGCGGTCCTGCGTCCACAGCGAGGCGCCGAGGCCGTAGACCGAATCGTTGGCCAGCCGCACGGCGTCGGCCTCGTCCTTCGCCCGCACCGCGGCGGCCACCGGGCCGAACGTCTCCTCATCGAAGGCCGCCATCCCCTTGTCGACGCCGGCCAGCAGCGTCGGCGGATAGAACGCGCCCCGGCCGGGCGGGATCTCGCCGCCCAGCAGCAGCCGCGCGCCCCGCTGGACCGACTCGCGCACCTGCGCGTGCAGCGCGTCGCGCAGGTCGACGCGCGCCTGCGGTCCCACCTGGGTGTCGCGCGAGAGCGGATCGCCCACGCGGCGACTCCCCAGCGCGTCGGCGAAGCGGGACAGGAACTCGTCGGCGATCGCCTCGACCGCGATGAAGCGCTTGGCCGCGATGCAGCTCTGGCCGCTGTTGACGAGCCGCGCGTCGGTGGCGGCGGTCGCGGCCGGGGTGAGGTCAGCGTCCTCGAGGAGGATGAACGGATCGCTGCCGCCGAGCTCGAGCACGGTCTTCTTGATCTCGTGCCCGGCCCGCTCGGCCACCTGGCTGCCGGCGCGGTCGCTGCCGGTGAGCGTGACGGCGACGATGCGCGGGTCGGCGATGAGGGCGGGCACCTTCGACGAGCCGACCAGCACCGTGGCGAACGCGCCGCGCGGAAAGCCCGCGTCACGGAAGACCTCCTCGATCTGCACGGCACAGCGGGGGACGTTCGACGCGTGCTTGAGGACGCCGACGTTGCCGGCCATGAGCGCCGGTGCGGCGAAGCGGAACACCTGCCAGAAGGGGAAGTTCCAGGGCATCACCGCCAGCACCGGCCCGAGCGGGTCGAAGCGGACGTAGCTGCGCGAGGCGTCGGTCGTGCGCTCCTGCTCGGCGAGCATCGCCTCGGCGTGCTCGGCGTAGAAGTCGCAGACCCAGGCGCACTTGTCGATCTCGGCCTCGCCCTGGGTGATGGGCTTGCCCATCTCCAACGCCATCGTCCGCGCGTACTCGTCCCGGCGGCTGCGCAACAGCTCGGCCGCCTTTCGCATGCGCTGCCCCCGATCGGCGAACGGCGTATGCCGCCATTCGAGGAACGCGGCGTGTGCGCGCGAAAGGATGCGCTCGACCTCGGCCGGCGCCGTCTCCTGGAACGTCTCGAGCGTCTCGCCCGTCGCCGGGTTGATGGATGTGATGCTCATGCTCGCCCCCTCCGGACAGGCTTCCGGTCGGAGGGTGCAACTTCGTGGCCGCCGAGCGGTGCGGGGGCCGCGGCCTTTCAGGCGCCGTCGACGGCCGCGTGGTGCACGAGCCAGCGGCCGGGCCAGCCGGGCACGGCCGTCTCGACAAGGGCGCCGGCGCGGATCAGTCGAGCCACCGACGCGTCGACCTCGGCGGCCGGCACCCCGAAGAGGCGGCGCAGGCGGGCCCCCGTGGTGAACACGGCCCCGGCCGCGTACCGCGAGATCAGCCGGTCGAGGGCGACCGCGCGAGTCAGGCGCCGGCCCTCGGCTACGCGCTCGGGCAGCCAGGCCTCGACGAGTTCCCAGCGATACGAGAAGGTCGGCTCGTAGCGCTCCTCGCTCTTCACGATCCACAGCCCTTGCTGCAGCTCGGCCATCGCGCGCTCGAACTCGCGCGTGCGCGAGGGCTCGAGCATGTAGGTGCTCGCGCGCAGCTCGCGCGTGTACTGCGGATGCTCGCGGACCAGCGCGTCCATCAATCGCCGGGCGGTGAGCGACAGCCGTCCCGCGTCGTACTCGACGCGATAGTCCCGCGCGCGCTGGCGGCCACGCACGAGGGCGTAGAAGGCGGGGAACAGGTCGAGGGCGACGAGCACCGGCCGGCCGCGGAGCAGCTTGCCGTAGTAGACGCGCCGGGCAGCCGGCAGCTCGTCCTTGAGCCGCCAGGTCAGCCCCACCCCGTCGTCGTGGTGCGAGCGACGCGGCCACCGGGGCCGCGCCCGCCCGACGACCGCCTCCCACAGGCAGGCCACGCCCTCGGGAAAGCAGAAGAACGTCGAGCAGAGTCCGACGGCCTCGACGAAGGCGAGGGCGCCGGCGGCGCCACGCACGCGCCGCGCCGGCTGGTGGCGAAACACCGATGCGCGGCGCGCCTCGAGGACCGGGCCCGGCGGCGGGGCGATGCTAGGATCGGCGGCGGATGGGCGCGTCCGGGCCGTCGGGATGGTTCTGCTACCTCCTCGCCTGCGCCGACGGCACCCTCTACGCGGGCATCACGACGGCGCTCGAGCGCCGCCTGGCCGCGCACAACGCCGGCGCGGCCTCGAAGTATACGCGGGCGCGCAGGCCGGTGCGGCTGGTGTGGGCGGAGCCGTACGCCGACCGCGCGGCGGCCAGCCGCCGCGAGGCCGCGATCAAGGCGCTGCCGCGCGCGCTGAAGCAGGCGCTGGCGGATGGGCGGCCAGCCACGCCTCCACCTGCGCGCGGAGCTGCCGGCGCTCGGACGCCGCGAGGCCGGCGGGATCGAAGCGATGGCGGTAGTGCAGCGCGAGCAGCGGCCGGAGCGGCGCCGTCCGCACCGCCGGCGACGTCGCCGCCACCGCATCGAGCCAGTGCGTCAGCGGCTCGCCGGGCGCCCGAGCGAAGCCGAGCTCCGTCAGCCGACGCTCGACCCGATAGAACTCCGAGTCCGCGCCGGGCCGCGGCCCGGGGTCGCGCGCGGGAGCGGCCAGCGACGGGGGCCCGACGCGACGGCGCGTCCACAGCCGCCACGCCAGCACGGCCACCAGCGGCACCAGCAGCCAGCCGAGGTTGTCCGTCACCCGATCCTGGCGCTCGCTCCAACGCCAGCGCGCGAACAGGAACGTCGTCCACTCCCAGAGATCGCTCACCGGCTGCCACGCGGAGTCGGGCCCGTCGTCCTCGGTGATCCAGGCCGGCGGGGTGGTGTCGACCTCGATCCACGCCCCGTCGACCCAGGCCAGCGTCCACGCGTGCGCGTCGCGTCCCCGCACGACCCAGCGATGCTCGATCCGGCTCCACTCGTGGGCGGCGTACCCGACGGCGTAGCGGGCGGGGACGCCCGCCGCGCGCAGCAGCAGCGTGGCCGCCGTCGCGAAGTACTCGCAGTGCCCCGCGCGCGTCGTGAGCAGGAACTGCTCGAGCGCGGTACGCCCGGCGCGGGTCCCGGTGAGGTGGCGCGTGTAGCGGAACGTCTCGAGGTGGGCGCGCACGCGCGCGATCGCCGCGTGGGGTGACAGACCCGCCAACTGCAGCTCGCCTGCCACCCGGGCGAGCGTGGCGACCTCGCGCGGCGGCAGCCGCAGGTCGCCGGCCCCCGGCGGACTCTCGTTCGAGCCACGCTCCGGGATGTCCACCCCGTAGGTGACGAGGCCGAGACCATCCTCCACGCGCACGGCACCGAGCCGGTTGCGGGCGAGGCCCGCCGCCATCAGCCCCTCGAGCCGGGTGGCGCCGGTCGGGAGCGCGAGCAGGCCCCGCCCCCGCGACAGGTACGCCGACACGGTCAGCCGCTGGTCGGCCGGGGTCTCGGGGCGGAGCACCCAGGTGAGGCCGTCCGGCTCGGACTGCACGGTGACGAACGCGGCGTCCGCGGCCAGCCAGGAGGGCGCGTGATAGACGTTGTAGGTGGCTTGGCGCAGCAGGATGGGCACCCGGACGCCGTCGGCCGGCTCGAGCCGCATCACAATGCGCTCCGAGAGCTTCAACTCACCGATCTCGCCGAGCGACGTCGTCGTGCGGTACGGATCGGGATCGCGGCGGGCCCAGCTGAGGAAGAGGGCCTGCGCGCGTCGCTCGATCACGCGCTGGGCCTCGGCGAGGCCGTGGTGGCCCGCCCAGCCGAGCGCGACGGCGAGCGCGACGCTCACGCCCCAGCCCACCACGCCGCGCCGGGCACCGCGCACGTTCCACAGCGCCCACGCCGCGAGCGCCACCAGCCCCGCGTAGAACGTCGCCCGCGGATCGGCCGCGCTCGCCGAGAGCAGGCAGAGGGCGAAGAACATCGGGGCCAGGTCCACGCGCGGCGTCGCGTCCGGCCGCCATCGCTGCGACCAGAAGAAGACCGCCGACTCCACGCCGCCGGCGACGCTGTAGAGCTGGCAGGCGACGAGCGGAAGGACCACGAACGGGAGCCACTGGATGACGCCCGTGACCGCGCGCGCCGAATCGTTCGTGAGCGCCTGGTACACGCCCACCGCCAGTAGCAGGAGCGCGCTCAGATCCGAGGCGCGGTTGAAGTCGGCGCGCGTGAAGTCCCAGCGCCAGCTGATGAGGACGCGCGACTCCACGATGGCCGCCATCACGAGGGCGACGGGCAGCGCTCCCGTCTGCCAGCCCCAGAAGAGCACCGCGGCGCCCAGCAGTCCGCGGGACATCACAGTCGCGCCAGCCCCTCGGCCACGCGCCTGACCTCGAGCCGATGCACGTCCGGGTCGACGAGCGTCACGGCGTGCTCTCCCCCCACCGGCTCCGTGACGACGAGGACCAGCGCCGGCACCCCGACGGCGCGCAGGTGGTCGACGAGCCGACGGCGCGGCTCGTCCCAGGCGAGGAGCACGCAGATGGCCCCGCTCAGCGAGCCGAGACGCTCGAGCAGCTGGGAGGTCAGCGTGGTGAACGGGCGATCGCGACACGGTCCCACCGCGGCCAGGATCTCCAGCAGCCGGTCGACGTGGCCGACGCCGCGTCCCGCCGTCACCGCATGGACCTCGGGCCCGGCCGCGAGCAGGTCGAGCAGCGACTCCTGGGTGCCGAGCGTGCACGCGAAGGACGCGGCGACCGACACCGCCTCCTCGAAGGCCGGCGTCGCGGCCGGCGCGAACGTGTCGAGCACGAGGGCGTGGCGCACAAAGTACTCGTCCTGGTACTCGCGCACGACCGGCCGCCCGGTGCGCGCCCACGAGCGCCAGTGGACGCGCTTGAGTGGGTCGCCGGGCCGGTAGTCGCGCAGCGAGACGAATTCCTCGGAGTCGCCGACCGACTGCGCGAGTGCGACGCCGCCATGCTGGTAGCGGCGCGCGCCGGGCAGCGTGAGCGGCGGCACCGGATAGCGACGAGGCAGCACCAGCACCGTGGCCGGCTCCGGCAGCGGGCGGAGGGCCCGGACGAGACCGAGCCGCTCGTGGCGGGCGATCGTGAGTCCGGTGAGCGTCAGCCTGCCGCGCCGCCGCGGCACGAGCGTGAGCCGCGCCCGCGCTTCCCCGCCCGGCGGAACCGGCGGCAACGGGTGCTCGACCGGCGACGCCCGGCGATTGCGGTCCAGCAGCCACGCCCAGCGCGGATATCCCACGGCTCGGTCGAAGCGGTTGCGGCGTGCCTCGTCGGGGGCCGGCGTGCTCGCGAACTCCTCGAACGAGGGCCGCGGGTCGGCGACGTCCTCGAGCACGGTGAGGCCGTGGACCGGGCGTGGCCCCGCGTTGCGCACGACCAGCGAGTAGGTCAGCGGCTCGCCCACGGTGGCGAAGCGCGGGAGCCGGCGCTGCACCTCGAGACGGGGCGGGCGCCGGATGGCGCCGATCGCGGCCACCAGCAGCAGCGCGGCCAGGAACGTGAATGCCTGGTAGGCGACCGTCAGCCGTGTGTTCGGCCCGACGATGGCGGCGGCGACGAGCCCGGCGGCGACGAGCTGCCCGGCCGGGGTGAGGCGGCGCCCGAGCCGGTGCTGCAGGCCGGCGACCGCGCGGAAGTTGCGGTGCAGCAACCGCCGCACGGTCACGCGGGGACGGGAACGGTCTTGACGATCTCCTCGACCACCGACACGCTGGTCGCCCCCGAGAAGCGCGCCTGCGGGTCGAGCGCGAGACGGTGGGCGATGACGGGCACGGCCAGCTCCTGCACGTGGTCGGGGCTCGCGAAGGCCTGGCCGTCGAACAGCGCGAGCGCCTGGGCCGCGCCGACGAGCGCCAGCGTGGCGCGCGGGCTGGCGCCGAGCTGCACGCCGGGCGCGGTCCGGGTGGCGCGCACGAGGTCGACCGCGTAGCGCTTGATCTCGTCACTCACGCGGACGCCACGCACGGCGCGCCGTAACGCGAGCACCTCCTCGAGCGTCACACAGCCGGTCAGGGCCTCGAGCGGATGACGCTCGGCCTGGTCCGTCAGGATCGCGACCTCCTGCGCCGGGTCGACGTAGCCGAGGCCGAACTGCAGCGCGAAGCGGTCCATCTGCGCCTCCGGCAGCGGGTAGGTCCCGCGGAACTCCACCGGGTTCTGCGTCGCGATCACGAAGAAGAGGTCGGGGAGGCGCGTGCTCACACCGTCCACCGAGACCTGGCTCTCGGCCATCGCCTCCAGCAGGGCCGACTGCGTGCGCGGCGAGGCCCGGTTGATCTCGTCGGCGAGCAGGATGTGGGTGAAGATCGGCCCCTCGTGGAAGCGGAACGACTGCTCGCGCGGGTCGAAGACCGACACGCCGAGGATGTCCGAGGGCAGCAGGTCGGGCGTGAACTGCACGCGCTTGAAGGCGGCACCGATCGAGCGCGCCAGGGCCTTGGCCAGCGTGGTCTTGCCGGTGCCCGGGTAGTCCTCCAGCAGCACATGGCCGGCGCTGGCGAAGGCGGCCAGGAGCCGGCGGATGGCCAGCTCCTGGCCGTGCATGACGGTCGCGAGGTTCGCGGCGATGCGGTGGTACGTCTCCCGCGGCGCGCTCACCGATGTGACTACCGCTGGGAGGCCCGCTTCGCCTGGCCGGCGTCGGCTCCCGCCGCCTCGTCCTTCTTGGCCGACAGCTTCTCGACGAGCCCCCTGAACGAGGAGGTCTGGATGATCTTGTTGAACTGGGCCCGATAGTTCGCCACCAGGCTCACGCCCTCGATCGCCACGTCGTAGACGAGCCACCGCTCACCGACGCGATGCATCCGGTAGTCCACGGGAATCTCGGTGCCCGACTTGGTCGCGATCTTCGTCCGCACCGTGGCCTGGTCGCCCTCGGCGGTCTCGGCGAGGTACTGGATGCGATCGCCGCCGCTGTACATCTCGATCTTGCCGATGTAGGACCGCTCGAGCAGGTCGGCGAAGAGCAGCACGAACTCGTCCCGCTCGGCCGGCGTCCGCGCCTGCCAGTGCCGCGCGAGCGCGCGCTGTGACAGCTCGCGGAAGTCGAAGATCTCCTGGGCCATCGCGCGGATCGCCTCCCGGCGCTCGCCCACGCGCGCCTCCGACTTCAGCGCCGGATCCTCCAGCACCCGGAGCACGCGGTCGACACGGCCGCGAAGCTGATCGGTCGGTGCGCCCGCCCAGGCCGCGCCGCTCGTGAGCACCACCGCCGTGATCGCCATCGTCAGCATACGGACCACCGTCATCGCCACCTCCATCGAGAGTGTGCGGAAAGTCTAGTCGATCGGCCGGGCCGGCCGCTACTCCTGCTTCGCGCGGAGCCGCTGCACCAGCCCCTGCGTCGACGACGTGCGGATGATCGCGTCGAACTGCGTCCGGTAGCTCGCGACGAGGCTCACGCCCTCGACACTCACGTCATAGGCCAGCCAGCGCTCGCCGACCGGATGCAACCGGTAGTCGACGGCGAGCTCGCCACCGCCGCGACTCACGAGGCGCGTGCGCACGGTCGCCCACTCGCCGTCGATGGACTCCCCGGCGATGGCGATGCGCTCGCCGTCGAAGCGCTCGACGCGACCGACGTAGGCGCGCTCGAGCAGCCCCGTGAAGAGCCGCACGAGCTCCTCCCACTCGGCCGGCGTCGCCGCCTGCCAGTGACGCCCGAGCGCCCGGCGCGTGATCTCGGTGAAGTCGAAGATCTCGGTGGCCACGCCGCGCAGCGCGGCCCGGCGCACGTCGGGCTGCGTCCGGAGGGCCCGATCCTCGAGGACGCCGACGACCCGGTCCAGCCGGGCCCGGAGCTGGTCGCCGGCGGGGCCGGCGGTGCCCTCGTCGGCGGCGGCGAGACCCGCCACCACGACGGCGACGCACACGAGAACGCGTCGGATCGACCTCATCGAGGCATCTCCTGACCGAGCGAACGTTGCGACCCGCCGAACCGGGTCGGGCCCCTGTGGTGGCAAGGCGGATACCAAGCGGGGATCGTCACGCAAGTGCCTGCCAGGCCTGACCGTTCGTGAGGGTGGTCCGCCTCGGACCACCGGTGCGTCGCCCCTTTCTAACCGGTCACGGTGGCGAGCTCCTGACCAGACGCCGAGCGCCGTGATGCACGGGGGTGTCCGCTATACTTGAGCGATCGGATGAGCGCGATCGTTGCCCGAAATACCGCACACGGAGAGCTGGGCGACCGGCTGTCCGCGCTCCGGTCCGACTTCGCGGCCCTCGGCGCCCGGGCCGCCGGCGCCGCCAAGGCGCTCGCCGCGACCCTGCCCCCGCCCTCCGCCCTGCTCGACGAGCTGACCGCCGCCCGCACGGCGTTCACGCAGCTGCGCACCGCGATGGTGGAGAAGGCCGGCACGCTCTCGATCGTCCTCGACGCCGAGGGCCTCGGCACGCTTCGCGACCTCGAGCCCGTCCTGGCCGCCATCGCAGCCGCCGAGGCACACCGCGCACGGCTGGTGGCGTGGGACGCCGCGCGCCGGGGCGCGCTCGCGGTGCTCGCGCGCATCGCCGCGCTGGTGCATCGCGAGGACAAGTCGTTCGCGGCCCTCGGCGAATGCCAGGCTCTCGCCCGTGCCCTGCACGAGACGCTGTCCGGCCCTGCGCCCGAGGCGATCGAGCAGGAGACACAGCGGCTCCCCGAGCGGATGCGTGTCTACGGTGACCTGCTGGCGCTCGCCGAGGGCTGGAACGTACTCGACGACGACCGCTGCGCGGCCCTGCAGGACTCGGTGACCGACGCCTTCGGACGGGCCCTGGCCCTCGCGGCGCTGCGCGGCAAGATCGGACGGCAGGGCGAGTCGCCGCCCGCGCCGGCGCGCGTGCGGGTGCGTGCAGCCGCCCAGCCGGTGGAGCCCGCGCTTGAGAGGATCATGCCGCCGGCCGCGGTGCCGACGAGCGCACCGCCCCGCGTCGCGCCGCCGCCGCGCGTGGCGCCGCCGGCGGCTCCCGTCGTGCCGGCGGTCGCTGCGGCGGCTGTGCCCGTTGCCCCCGTCGTCGCGCCACCTCCACCGATCCCGGAGCCGGTGATCGCGATGGCCGAGCCGGAGGTCACCGAGGACGCCGGCGTGGGACTCGAGAACCCAGGGGTGGGCGATGAGGTGCTGGCCGTGGAGGACTCCGCGGCGCGTCGCGAGCAGGAAGAGGAGCTCGAGCGCCTGGCTCGGCAAACGGCGCCCTGGTGGATCGCGGCCCGCGCCGGATGGCACGGCCTCCGCGAGCGCGGACTTACCTTCGGCGACGCCGCCCACGACTACCTCAAGCGCTTCCCGTATCTGCTGAGCGTGCCGCTGCGGAGGAGCGCGGAGTACGAGGGTGGGCTGGCCGAGGGCTACGCGCTGCTGCTCACCCACATCGACAAGCAAGAGCAGGGCTTCGTGAAGGACGCGCTCACGCGCCTCAATCCCCAGTTCGGCACGCGCGATCCGAACCAGCCGTACCCGCTCGGCCAGGAGCTCTACCTGTACGTCGTGGCGGAGGGACGGCTCTACAAGACGTATCCCGAGTTCGTCCGCGAGGTCGTCGCCCACGCGGTGCCCACGCCGGGCGCCTGGGTGCAGGGCGGCATCGTCGAGGGCGACGACGAGACGCGGCTCTTCATGCGGGCGGAGGGCCCTGGCAGCGGCGAGGAGCAGACGCGCACGCTCACGGAGCCGAAAGAGCGGCTGGGCCCGCACCTGTTCAAGGTCACGCTGGGATCGCTCACGGCCCGCTTCTTCACGGTGAAGCTGGCGGGTGAGGCGCTGGTCGATCCGCCCAACGTGGAGATCAAGCTGAAGGAGAACGATTCGCCCACGGACCACGCCTGGCTCACGGTCCTGCCCATATCGGGCAAGGCCATCCCGGCCCCCCGCAAGCACCGCGCCGGCGGGACCACCCTCGAGGAGCTGGGGAAGCAGTTCGGCGGGTTCTGGATGGCCATCTTCAACGCCGACCCCAACAACGACCGCCACTACGAGCTGTCGATCATCCTGCGCCGCAAGCCCGCCCCGATCAGCGGCCCCAACGCCAAGCCCGCTCCCGGCCCCGAGCGCTTCTTCGGCAAAAAGAAATAACCCACGTGCGCCGTCCCGGCGCGCCGTGGGTTCGCTCTGACGAAGCCTCCCTCCGAGTTACCGCTTCCCGGCGTCGGTGAGGACCCCTCGGAAGGTGCGGTAGAACTCGACGTGGTCGGTGATGCCCTTCTTGAGGATCGCGGGCAGGTGCGGCAGGTCGTTGACGTTGACCACGACGTTCACGCTGCGTGCGAAGGCCATCGCGTTGTCGAAGGTCTTGAACTCGCGGCCGACCAGGGCGACGAACGACCACCGGCGCTGGGACATCGGTAGCAGTCGGAGGGAGGCCAGCACCGGGTTGTCGAGCGGCGTCGAGCCCTGGTACTGCTCGTCGATGATGATCACCTCGTAGACGTCCCGCCGCGTCCGCTCGATCGCCTCGTCGGCGTTCTTGACGGCGAGCATGGTGAAGCCGATCTGCTCCAGCGCGGCCTTCATGACGGCCCGGCGCTCCGGCGCGTCCTCGCAGACGAGCGCCAGCCGCGCGTCGAACGACTCCACGTCCGCGGCCCGGTCGGCGCTCACCGCTTCTTGGCTCCGAACACCGAGCGGTTGTACTCCATGTCGAGCTTGAGCCCCTCGACGTCGGTCGTCTTCTCGCCGCGCTTCTGCTTGATGGTGTCGATCCCCCGCTGGACCACGGCCTTGCGCGTGGAGTAGTTCACCGCGGTGTCCTCCATGACCAGGCCGTGCTCGTAGGAGTGGAGCAGCGACTGGTCGAAGGTCATCATCCCGAACGGCTCGCCGACCTCCTGGATCTCGTAGAACGTCTTGCCGTCCTGCTCGCCCTGGAGGATCAGCTCGTTGGACCGGATCGTGTTGGCCAGGATGTCGTGCACGGCCCAGCGGCCGCCGCCCACCTTGGGCACCAGGCGCTGACCCACGACCCACCGGACCGTGTCGGCCAGGCGCTGGCGGATCTGCTTCTCCTCGTCCTTGTCGAACATACCGATCACGCGGTTGATGGCCTGGCCCGCGTTCACCGTGTGCAGCGTGGACAGCACGAGGTGGCCCGTCTCCGAGGCCTTGAGCGCGAGCTCGGCCGTCTCGCGGTCACGCATCTCACCGACCAGGATGATCTTGGGCGCCTGGCGCAGCGCCGCCCGGAGGCCGTTGGCGAAGGTGTCGAAGTCGAGGCCCAGCTCACGCTGGTTGAACGTCGACTTCCGGTTGGGGTGCACGTACTCGACCGGGTCCTCCAGCGTCACGACGTGCACCGACTTGGTCGCGTTGATCTCGTTGAGCAGCGCGGCCAGCGACGTCGTCTTGCCGGAGCCGGTGGCGCCGGTGATCAGGATCAGGCCGTTGCGCTCGGCCGGCATCTTCTTGAAGGCGTCGGGCAGCTTGAGCGTCTCGATGGTCGGGATGTTCGTCTCGAGCTTCCGGAGGACGAGCGAGATGTTGCCGCGCTGCGAGAAGATGTTGACGCGGAAGCGCGCCCGTCCCGGCAGGAAGTACGAGGTGTCGCAGGAGCCGGTCTGGATCAGGTGCTCGGTGAGCCGGCGGTCGCCGTTGATCAGGTTCAGCGCGAAGATCTCGGTCTGGAACGGTGTGAGGCTCTCGATGGTCGGGTCCACGGGCACCGCCACGAGCTCGCCGGCCGACTCCACCTGCAGTGGCCGGTCGACGGTGACGTTGAGGTCCGACACGTTGTCGTGGGACTCCAGCATCGAGGCCAGGAGATCGTCGATCTCGGACTTGCGCATGCCGGGCCTCCTACTGGTTCAGCTCGTCCGGCGGCGTCTTCAGCAGCGGCCGGAACTTTGCCTTGTCGATGCACTTGTCATAGGCTTCCTCGGGGCTGATCCAGCCCTTCTGGAGGACGTTCATGATGGCGTCGTCCAGGGTCTGCATGCCGAACCCCTTGCCGGTCTGGATCGCCGACGGGATCTGCACCGTCTTGCCCTCGCGGATCAGGTTGCCGATGGCCGCGGTGCAGACGAGGATCTCCAGCGCCGCGCAGCGGCCCTTCTTGTCGACGCGCTTGAAGAGGTTCTGGGCCACGACGACCTTGAGGCCGGTCGACAGGCCGTTGCGCACCTGGGCCTGCTCCTCGGCCGGGAACACCTCGATGACGCGGTCGATCGTCTTGGCCGCGCTCGTGGTGTGCAGGGTGCCGAAGACGAGGTGACCGGTGTTGGCGGCCTCGAGCGCCAGGCGGATCGTCTCGAGGTCGCGCATCTCACCGACCAGGATGATGTCGGGGTCCTCGCGGAGCGCGCCGCGCAGGGCCGCGCCGAACGAGCGCGTGTGGATGCCGACCTCGCGGTGGTTGATGAGGCAGCCGTGCGGGTTGTGCACGAACTCGATCGGGTCCTCGATCGTGATGATGTGGTCCTTGCGGTGCTTGTTGGCGTGATCGATCATCGCGGCCAGCGTCGTCGACTTGCCCGAGCCGGTCGGCCCCGTGACGAGTACCAGGCCCTTGTGGAGCATCGCCGACTTCTTCAAGATGCCGGGCAGCCCCAGATCGTCGGCGGTGAGGACCTTGGTCGGGATCTGCCGGAAGACCGCGCCGCACCCGTACTTCTGCATGAAGTAGTTCGCCCGGAACCGGGCGACGTTGGGGATCTCGTAGCCGAAGTCGACGTCGCCCGTCTCCTCGAAGGTCTTGACCTTCTGCTCGGGCGCGATCTCGTACAGCATCTGGCGCAGGGTCTCGTCGTCGAGTGGGTCGTACTTGATGCGCTCCAGCTCGCCGTGGACCCGGAGGATCGGGGGCTGGCCCGACACGATGTGCAGGTCGGAGGCACCCGTGTCGAACATGAGCTTGAAAAAGGCGTCGAGCTTGGCCATGCGTCGAGCTCCCTATCCCGGAGAAGCGCCCCCTAGGCCAGGGCTGTTGGACGATCGGCGGAGTCGCCGAGGGACGGTGGACGTACACCCGAGCCTAGCGGTTCGGTTCGCGCCGAGTCAAGAAAACCGCGGGGATCAGGCGTATCCGGCCGTGCCCACCCCGATCGGCCACGAGGGGCCCGGCCGGGCCCGGTTCGGACTACCGGGACTCGTCCTCGAGCACGGCCGTCCGGACGAACGAGGGCTGCTGGTAGAGCCGATCGGCCAGGACGGTCACCATGGGGGTCAGGGCGAACAGGTCGGTGTAGCGAGCGTGCAACACGAACGCCCGCTCCACCAGCCGGACCGCCTCCTTGACGTCGGCCAGCACGGCGGCGGAGCGGCCGGCCCGCCAGGCGTGCAGCCGGGCGGCGAGCTTCGTGAACGAGTAGAGCGCCAGCAGGGTCTGGTAGCCGCGGAAGATCCCGTGCATGGGTGTGAGGGTCTTGCGGAAGACGACGTGACTCCAGTACTCGCGCAGGAGGGCCTCGACGCCGGGCGCGTCGGTCTCGAACCGCACGCGCAGCACCGCCTCGAGCTCGAACGGCTCGCCCCCGGTGATGGCGTCCGGGAGGAGTCCGCGCGCGCGGCGGAAGCGGAAGTAGTTGCGGTAGAGATCGATCACGAGTGCCGCCCGTGACACGCGCCGCTGCGAGAACTGCAGCCACGTGTACGGTGGCGCCAGGTACGTGAGCGACGGCCGCCGCGGATAGCGGGCGCCGGCGGCGATGTCGAGCAGGCGCCGGTAGCCGTCGGCCTCGAGCTCGGCCAGTCCCGCCGCGAGCGTCGTCGGCGGCGTCTGACCGGCCCGTCGGGCGCGGGCCTCGATCTGCGTGAGGCCGACGCACAGGCTCAGCAGCGCGCTGCCGGCCAGCAACCCCAGCGGCAGCGGCCGGTCGATCGACGTGAGCAGCGTGAGCAGCGCCGCCTCGATGGGCCGGTACGCCTCCCAGTCGATCTCGATCGAGCCGAAGAGCGTGAGCGCCTCGGGCAGGCGCTCGACGCGTGCGCTGCCGGCCAGGACGGCCCGCACCTCGTCGCGTTGCTCGGAGAGCGTGGCGCCCTGATGGGCCCGCACGGCCGTGCACGCGAACGACACGCCGACGGCGACGCCATCCGGCGTGCGCACGAAATGATACGGAAACTCGCGACACACCTGCGGCTTCGCGGCGGCGCCGACGTGGCGGTGGATCGCGCACCGCGTGTCGGCGGTGAGGAACACGCAGGCGCCGCCCGGTCGGCGGGCGAAGGTCAGACGCTCGCCGCTCCGCAGCGGGAACGGCAGCGGAACGAACTTGTCGCCGCGCGCGAGCGCGGGGTCGTGCCGCTCCCACGCGACGTCGCGCAGGCGCGCGTGGGCGGCGTCGTCCACCCCAATCAACCAGTCGCTCCGGCAGCAGGCCCCCGACTGCTGGCACGTGAAGACGACGTTGTCGGGCAGCAGCAGCGGCGGATCCGCACCGGTCGTCATTGTGGGGTACTCTGCGCGTAGAACGGCAGGGAGGTCAAGGAAACCCCGTGGCGGAGCTCGTCGTCGTGGAGGCCGGAGCCGGCGAATTACCTCGCGCGCGCGTCAACGGCGCGCGCGCCGACGCCGAGCTGTACCTGCAGGGCGCACACCTCACGCGCTGGGAGCCGCGCGGCACCGCGCCCGTCCTCTTTCTGTCGTCCCGGGCGACCTACACTACCGGCAAGGCCATCCGCGGTGGCGTGCCGCTGGTCTTCCCCTGGTTCGGGCCCCACCCGACCGATCGTCAGGCTCCGATGCACGGCTTCGCCCGCACGCGCGACTGGCGGCTGGTCACGAGCGGCCCCGGCGCCGACGACGCCGTGGTGCTCGAGCTGGCGCTGGAGGACGACGCCGCCACGCGCGCGCGGTGGCCGGCCTTCGCCCTGCGGTATCGCGTCACGGTCGGCGACGTCCTCGGCATGGCGCTCGAGGTCGTCAACACCTCGCCCGCGCCGTTCACGTTCGAGGCCGCGCTGCACACCTATCTCGAGGTCGGTGACGTCGAGGCCGTCAGCATCACCGGCCTGGAGCACGCAGACTACGTCGACAAGGTCGACGGCTTCGCCCGCAAGCAGCACGGGACGGAGCCGCTGCGCCTGGCCGGCGAGACCGACCGCGTGTTTCTCGGCACGGGCGCCCGCTGCGTCGTGCTCGATCCCGCGCTCGGCCGGCGGCTGATCGTCGACAAGACCGGCTCGGGAACGACGGTCGTCTGGAACCCCGGGGCTGCCAAGGCCCGCGACATCGCGGACCTCGAGCCCGACGGCTGGCGCCGCATGCTCTGCGTGGAGACGGCCAACGCCGCCGACGACGCGGTGACGCTGCCGGCCGGCGGCCGCCACCTCATGTCGGCGACGATCGCCGTCCAGGCCGGCCCGTGAGCCGCCGCGCGATCCTCGCACTCGTCCTGTCACTGCTCGCGCTGGGGGCGCAGAGCGGTGGAGCGGAGAGTCCGTCGAAGCGGTCGCCGAACCCCGACGCCATCTCGAAGGACGCCCCTGCTCCAAGCGATGACGAGGGGCGCCACGGCTCCGCCGAGGTGCCCCGAGCGGATGGGGGTCTGGGGGCCATATCGGGGCCCCCGGCTCCAAGCGATAACGAGGGGCGCCACGGCTCCGCCGGGGTGCCCCGAGCGGATGGGGGTCTGGGGGCCATGTCGGGGCCCCCAGACCAAACGGACGCACGCGCGGCGCAGGTGGAGGCGGCCCGGCGTTACCGCGCGAGCCTCGACGTGCTGATGCCGCTGCACGAGGCGGCCGTGGAGCGGGCCACCGCCGACGTCGAGCGCCGGCGCGCGCTGCTCGCGCAGGGGTTGATCGCGCGCGTCGACGTCGAGGCCGCCGAGCGAGCGCTGGCGGACGCGCGCGCCACCGCCGCGCGGACGCAGGAGGCGATCCATGAGGCCGACGGGCTCGTCGCAGAGGCGGAGGCCGTGCACGAGATCGCCGCGCTGCCACCGGCCGGGCCGGGCGAGACGCAGGAGCGCCCCTCGCTCATCCGCTACGCCGGCGCCGGACGGTGGTCGCTGGCGGCGGTGCCGGCGCTAGAGCGCTTCTTCAAGACCCGCTTCGGGCAGCCGTTGCCGATCAGCGCGCTCGGCCAGACGGCCGCGCACGAGCGGCTCGGCTTCGATCACCGCAATGGGCTCGACGTGGCCGTGCATCCCGACAGCCCGGCGGGCCGGGCGCTCCTGGACCACCTGCGCGCCCACGGCATCCCCTTCCTGGCCTTCCGCGCCGCCCGCCCCGGGGTGGCCACGGGCGCGCACGTGCACGTCGGCGAGCCGAGCGCCCGCCTGTCCTCGGGAGGTAGAATCACCGGGCGCGCGACCGGTCCGGCCGGCGCGCCGGGGGAGGCGCGATGAGCGCGGGCGGGATCGACTGGGCAGCGCTCGGGGAGGAGACGGTCGACCTCCTGCGTCGCTATCTCGCCATCGACACGACCAACCCGCCCGGCAACGAGACGGCCGCCGCGCGCTTCCTGGCCGAGGTCCTGGACGCCCACGACATTCCGAGCGAGATCGCCGAGGCGGCGCCGGGACGGGGCAACCTGGTCGCCCGGCTGCCGGGCGACGGCTCGCTCGGCGGCATCGTGCTGCACCACCACATCGACGTCGTGTACGCCGACCGCCGCTACTGGACGGTCGACCCGTTCGGCGGCGTGATCCAGGACGGCTATCTCTACGGCCGCGGTGCGCTCGACATGAAGTCGACGGGGATCGTCCAGCTCGCCGCGGTCCTCGCGCTTAAGCGGGCCCGGGTCCCGCTCAAGCGCGACCTGATCCTG
>Ga0209382_10000112_pt1 | contig 118965 bp, 124 predicted proteins | sample SoiMetdeltSBSDD5_FD_187599 | JGI IMG/M metagenome (GOLD analysis project Ga0209382, IMG submission 187599) | Bulk soil microbial communities from a Populus tree surrounding site in Tennessee, USA - Soil MetaG P. deltoides SBSDD5 (SPAdes) (version 2) | ecosystem: Environmental > Terrestrial >... | reverse complement strand
TTCATCCGGGGATCCTCCTCAGCGTTCTGGAGTGCTTGGCAGCTTCCAGCTTCGTTGAGAGCCCCCGGATGGACAACCCCCCTGCAACGAACCTCGTGAGACTTCACAGCTAGCCGAGCAGGGCTTCCGCGGCCTCCATGAACCCTTCGGACAGCGTCGGGTGCGCGTGGATGGTGGCGGCCACGTCTTCCGCGGTGAGGGCGTTCTCGACGGCGAGCGCGGCCTCCGCGACGAGCTCGCCCGCGTTCGGCCCCACCAGGCCCACGCCAAGGATGCGGCCGGTGGCGGCGTCGGCGACCAGCTTGGTGAGCCCGTCCGCGCGCCCGAGTGTGGCGGCGCGGCCGGAGGCGGCCCACGCGAAGCGCGTGACCTTCACCTCGTGCCCCGCTGCGCGGGCGGCCGCCTCGGCGAGGCCGCACCAGGCGATCTCGGGATCGGTGAATACGACCGCGGGCACCGCCACGTTGTCGAAGGCGGCGGGGCGGCCGGCGATCACCTCGGCCGCTACCTTGCCCTGCCGCATCGCCCGGTGCGCGAGCATGGGCTCGCCGGTGACGTCGCCCACCGCGAGCACCCGCGGGTCGGCGGTTCGGCACTGGGCGTCCACCTCGATAATGCCTCGCGCGTCCACCCGCGCGCGCGTCGTCTCCAGGCCGAGCCCCTCGCTCACGGGGCGTCGGCCGACGGCCACGAGGACGCGATCGAAGGTCTCGAGCGCCCGCCCCTCGAGCGATGCCTCCACCGCCCCGTCCGTCTCGCGGAGCGCGGTGACGCGCGTGCCCAGGTGAATGGCGGCGAAGAGCCGCTCGACGCGGCGGCCGAGCGGCTGGACCAGCTCGCGGTCCACCCCGGGCAGGAGCCCGTCGGTGAGTTCCACCATGGTGACGCGGCTGCCGAGCGCCGCGTAGACCTGGCCCAGCTCGAGCCCGATGTACCCGCCCCCGATGACCAGGAGGCGCTCGGGCACGTCGGGCACCTCGAGGGCGGCCGTGGAGTCCATCACCCGATCGCCGGGCGTCGCCACCCCGGCGAGCGGCCGCGGCACTGAGCCCGTGGCCACCACGGCGTGGGCGAAGCGGATGGTCTGCGGCGCGTCCCCCTCCACGCGCACCTCGCGCGCGCCCGCGAACACGCCGCGACCGGACACGACCTCCACCTTCTTGCCCCGCGCGACCGCGGTGAGGCCGCGCGCGAGCTTTCCCACGACCCGGTCGGCCTTCCACTTGCGGAGGGGGTCGAGCGAGATCCGGGGCTCGCCGAACTCGATGCCCAGCTCGCGCGCGCGCTCGACCTCGCCGATGAGATGCGCGGCGTGGAGCAGCGCCTTGGACGGGATGCAGCCCTCGAAGAGGCAGGCGCCGCCGAGCCGGCCGCCCGCGTCCACCACCACCGGCTCGAGCCCCAGCTCGGCGCAGCGGAACGCCGCCGAGTAGCCGCCGGGGCCGCCCCCCAGCACCACCACGTCGACTTCTCTCACGAGGTCACCCATGACCATGGCGGCGGCTCGGACGGCGTCGTCTCAGAGGCCGAGGAGGAGCCGGCCGGGATTCTCGAGCAGCCCCACGATGTCGGCGGCGAAGCGCGCCCCGTCGGCGCCGTCGGCCACCCGGTGGTCGAAGGTGAGGCTGAGCGGGAGCAGCAGACGCGGCACCACCTGGCCATCGCGGACGGTGGGCTCGAGCCGCCCCCGGGCCACCGCGAGGATCGCCACCTCCGGATAGTTGATGATGGGGATGGCGCCGGTGCCGCCGAGGGCGCCGATATTGGTGAGCGTGAACGTGCCGCCGCGAAGGTCCTCCAGCGTGGCCTTGCCGTCCCGCACGCGCTGGGCGAGCGCGGCGAGCTCACGCGCGATCTCGAGCACGGACTTCCCGTCGACGTCGCGCAGCACCGGCACGATGAGGCCGCGCTCGGTCGCCACCGCCACCCCCAGGTGCACGTAACGCTTGAGGATCAGCTCGCCCGCGCCGGGGTCGAGGCTCGCGTTGAAGTGGGGATGGCGCCCCAACGCGGTGGCCACCGCCTTGAGCAGGAACGAGGTGAGGGTGAGGTAGATGCCGCGCTCGCGCGCCGCCTCGAAGCCGCCCCGCACGATGGCCTCTAGTTCGGTGATGTCCGCGCGGTCGAAGTGCGTGACGTGGGGCACGAGGCTCGCCGACAGCGCCATCCGCTCCGCGATTGTCCGCCGCAGATGCGACAGCGGCACCCGCTCGACCGGCCCCCATTGCTCGAAGCGCGGCAGGGCGGGCGGCGTGAGGCCGACGGCGGCGAGCGGCTTCGCGGGCCCCCCGGGCGAGGCGGGCGCCGGGGCGGTGCGCGCGGCGGGGGCGGCCGGCGCCGCCGCGGCCCGGCCGCCGCCGCCGTGCGCGCGCACGTCCTCGTCGGTGATTCGGCCGCCCGGCCCGCTGCCCGCCACCGCGGCGAGGTCCACCCCCAGCTCGCGCGCGAGGCGGCGCGTCGACGGCGTGGCGGGAGGCGGCCCGGCCGCGCGCGCCGGGGCGGGCGGCGCGGGCGCGGCGGGGACGCGCGCGGCAGCAGCCGGGGCGGGCGCGGCGGCGCGGGCGGCCGGGCGGGGCGCCGCGCCCGCGGCCGCGTCCGCGAACGTCACGAGCACGGCGCCCACCTGCACGGTCTGGCCCGGCGCCACGTGGATCTTCTCGACGCGGCCCCCCATCGGCGAGGGAATCTCCACCTTCGCCTTGTCCGTCTCGACCTCGAGCAGCGGCGCGTCCTCGGCGATCACGTCGCCCTCGCGCACGAGCACCTCGACGACCTCCGCCTCGGTCAGTCCCTCGCCGAGATCGGGAAGCCGGAACTCGCGGGGCATGCGGGCCTAGTACGCGAGCGCGGCACGGGCGGCGGCGACCACCCGCGCGGCATCGGGCACGCTGGCCTTCTCGCGCGCGAAGCCCGGGAACGGCACGTCGTACGCGGCCACGCGCTGCACGGGCGCTTCGAGGGACAGGAACGCCCCCTCCATGATGGAGGCGGCGATCTCCGCGCCGGGCCCGAAGCTCCGGGGCGCCTCGTGCACCACCACCGCGCGGCCGGTCTTTCCGACCGAGGCGGCGAGGGTGTCACGATCCAGGGGGGACACGGTGAGGAGGTCGACGATCTCCGTCTCCACGCCGTCCTCGGTGGCGAGCGTCTCCGCCGCCTCGCGGGCCACCCGCAGCATGGCGCCGTAGGCGACGATGGTGAGGCCGCCTCCCTCGCGATCGACGCGCGCCTTGCCCAGTGGCATGATCTCCGGCTCGTCGGGCACCTCCTCCTTCGCCGCGTGGTAGAGGGCCTTGGCCTCGAAGAAGATGACGGGGTCGGGATCCCGGATGGCGGCGGCGAGGAGGGCGCGCGCGGTGCGCGGCCCCGAAGGGATCACCATCTTGAGCCCGGGGATGTGGGCGTAGAACTGCTCCTCGCTCTCCGAGTGATGCTCGAGGGCGCGCACTCCGCCCCCGTACGGCATGCGCACCACCATTTGGCAGTGGAAGCGCCCCTGCGAGCGCTGGCGGTACCGCGCCGCGTGGTTCTCGATCTGGTGAAAGCACTGGAAGGCGAAGCCCGAGAACTGGATCTCGCAGACGGGCTTGAGCCCGTAGAGCGACATCCCCACCGCGGAGCCCACGATGGCGGCCTCCGCGAGCGGGCTGTCGATGACGCGGCGCGAGCCGAACTGACGCTGCAGGTCGTCGGTGACGCGGAAGACGCCGCCGTCCACGCCCACGTCCTCGCCCAGCACGAGCACATCCGGGTCGCGCTCCATTTCCTGCTGGAGGGCGAGGTTGAGCGCCTTCACCATGTTGAGCTTGCTCATGGGCGTCGGGTGGTCCGCTGCCCGCGCATGGGCAGGGGCGAGTCGTCCGGGGGCGGCGCGGGCGGCGCCTGCTGATCGCGCGCCCGCTCCGCCACCTCCGCGCGCTGGGCCTCGAGGGCGGCGGGGGGCGCGCCGTAGGCGTGGTCGAACATGCCGAGGGGATCAGCCGGGCCCATCGCCTCGAACCGCTCGACGGCGGCCGCGATCTCCGCGTCGACCTCGGCTTCCACGCCCGCCACCGCGATGTTGCGCTTCTCGAGGTAGCCGGTGAAGCGGGTGAGCGGGTCCTTGCGCTCCCAGGCCTTCACCTCCTCCTCGGAGCGGTACTTGGTCGGATCGTCGGCAGTGGTGTGCACGCCCAGCCGATAGGTGACCGCCTCGATCAAGGTGGGTCCGTCGCCCGCCCGCGCCCGCTCCACCGCCTCGCGGCTCGCCGCATACACGGCGAGGACGTCGTTGCCGTCCACCTGGATCCCGGGCATGCCGTAGGCCACCGCCTTCTGGGCGATGGTGGCGGAGTGGGTCTGCTTCTTCAGCGGCACCGAGATCGCCCACTGGTTGTTCTGCACCACGAAGACCAGCGGCACCGACCAGACGCCGGCGAAATTCATCGCCTCGTGGAAATCGCCCTCCGAGGTGGCGCCGTCGCCGCAGTAGGCCATCACCACGGCATCATCACCGCGGTACTGGGCGGCGTAGGCCAGCCCGACCGCGTGCGGCATCTGCGTGGCCACGGGGATGGCGACGGGCAGGTCCCGCTGCTCGGGCTCCGGCTGTCCTCCCTCGAGACGGCCGGAGAAGAACAGGAGCATCTTCTCGATGGACCATCCCCGCCAGATCATGGCGGCGGTCTCCCGGAACGAGGGCACCATCCAGTCCGTGGGACGAAGCGTGAAGACGCTGCCCATCTGCGCCGCTTCCTGCCCCTTGATCGGCGCGAAGGTGCCGATGCGCCCCTGGCGCTGGAGGCGGACCATACGTTCATCCAGGCGCCTGCCGAGCAGCATCGCTCGATACAACCGCCGGAGATCCTCGGCGGTGAGCGCGGGCTCGAGAGCGACGTCGAGATTACCGTCGGCGTCGAGGATGGACAGGTGCTCGATCTGGCAGCGAGGCTCCAGCACCGTTCTCGGCATGCGTCTCCCAAAAAAAGAAAAAGGGGCCCGCGGGGGGCCCCGGTGGATTAGACGGCCCGGCCTCCGCCGGCTAGTGGCACCCGCAGCCGCCGCCGCAGCAGCCGCCGCCTATGGGCGCGGCGCTCGCGCCCGACGCGGGGCCCGCCGACACCGTGGTGCGGGCGCGGAAGAGCGAGAGCCGGCGCATCACGCGCTCGGTCCCGCAGGCCGGACAGGCCACCGCCGCCGCCCCCTGCACCAGCTTCTCGAACTCGCGCTCGCACGCGAGGCATGTGTACTCGTAGATCGGCACCTACTCGCCTCCGCGCTGCACGTAACTCTTGACGAACTCCTCGGCGTTCTCTTCGAGGATGTCGTCGATCTCATCGAGCAGGTTGTCGAGGTCTTCCTTCAGCTTCTTGCCCTTCTTGGCGAGCTCGCCGCTGCCCGCTCCGGACTCGTCGCCCTCAGGCGGCTTCTGCGGCCTCGTCTCCTTCTTCTTCTGCTCTGCCATGGAACGCTTCCTCCTGGCCTCGGTGGGGAGGCCGGTCCCGAGGGCTAGACGGTGGGGAGCACGATCCCCTGCTGGCCCTGGTACTTCCCCTGCCGGTCCGCGTACGACGTCAGGCAGGGCTCGTCCGACTCGAAGAACAGCACCTGCGCGATGCCCTCGTTGGCGTAGATCTTCGCGGGGAGCGGCGTGGTGTTGCTGATCTCGAGCGTGACGTAGCCCTCCCACTCGGGCTCGAACGGCGTGACGTTGGTGATGATACCGCAGCGGGCGTACGTGGACTTGCCCACGCAGATGGTGAGGACGTTGCGGGGGATCTTGAAGTACTCCACCGAGCGGCCCAGCGCGAACGAGTTCGGGGGAATGATGCAGACGTCCCCCTGATAGTCCACGAACGAGCGAGGATCGAACCCCTTGGGGTCGACGATGGTGTTGTTGATGTTGGTGAAGATCTTGAACTCGTCGGAGATCCGGAGGTCGTAGCCATACGAGGAGACGCCGTAGGAAATCATGCCCTTGCGGACCTGCCGGTCCTCGAACGGCTTGATCATGCCCTTCTCGAGGGCCATCTGCTTGATCCACCGGTCGCTTTTGATCACGTCATTGTCCCTCGTCGTCATGGTACTGCCGCCCCCGAGAGTGAGTCAAGCAACGCGCTCGCAGGTGGCGCCCGTTCCGTCCACCGCCAGCGTCACCGCACGTCCGGCCCCGCCCTCCGCGCGCAGCGCCGCCTCCATCGCGCGCGCCACCGGCTCGCCCGGTCCCGTCACCGCGGCCAGCAGCGCGGGGCCCGCGCCGGAGAGCACGCAACCCAGCGCGCCGGCGCCGCGCGCGGCGGCCACCGCCGCGGGGAGCCAGGGAAAAAGTTTCCACCGCGCCGGCTGATGCAGGCGGTCGTCCAGCGCCGTCGGCAGGAGATCGGCGCGTCCCGCCCCCAGCGCGGCGAGGAGCAGGCTCACCCGCTGGAGGTTGAACACCGCGTCGGCGCGCGAGACCTCGGCGGACAGGACGGCGCGCGCCTCGCGGGTGGAGCCCTGGGCCTCCGGGATGAGCACCACCCATCCCACCGACGCGGGCACCGGCAGCGAGATCGCCGTGATGCGATCGCCGGTTGCGCACGATACGGTGAGGCCGCCCAGGAGGGCGGCGGCGACGTTGTCGGGATGCCCCTCCGCGCGCGCCGCCGCGTCGAGGAGCGCCTCGCGCGGGAGCGCACCGCCGGCCAGCGCATTGCCCGCCACCAGCCCGGCCACCCAGGCCGCCGCGCTCGACCCCAGGCCCCGGCTCGGGGGAATCCGGTTCACGCAGGAGAGCGCGACGCCGCGGAACGGCCGCCCCACCGCCTCGAACGCCGCGCGCACGCCGCGGGCGACGACATTGTCGCCGCCCGCGGGAAGGGCGCCCGCCCCCTCGCCCGTGACCGTCACGGACACGCCGTCCCGCTCCTCGGCGGTCACCTCGTTGTGGAGAGAGAGGGCAAGCCCGAGGACGTCGAAGCCGGGGCCGAGATTGGCCGAAGTCGCGGGGACGCGCACGAGCACTCGCATGTCAGAGCCGCTTCAGCAGCCACTCGGGCGTGAGCGACACCGCCCAGGCGTTGAGCGCAATGTAGTAGTTCGTGACCACGAGCACGCCCACCCCGATGAGAAGCAGTCCCGCCACCCGCTCGATGGTGTGGATCAGCGGCCGATACGCCTTGAAGAAGCGGAGGAACGAGCCCAGCGCCAGCGAGAAGAGGAGAAACGGGACGCCGAGCCCGGCGGAGTAGGCCAGCAAGAGCCCCGTGCCCTGCGCCACCGTCTTGTCGTTGCTGGCGAGGGTGAGGATCGAGCCGAGGATCGGGCCCACACACGGCGTCCAGCCGATCGCAAAGGTCAGCCCCACCGCGAACGAGCCGATGAAGCCCGCGGGCTTGGTCCGGATCTGCACCTGCGCGGTGCGCCCGAACAACCCCACGCGCAGGATGCCGGCGATGTAGAGCCCGAACACGATGATGAGCGCGCCCCCGGCAATCCGGATCCAGTCCCGATAGTCGAGGAGGAACTGGCTGGCCGCGCTCACCGAGACGCCGAGGGCCACGAACACGCACGAGAAGCCCACGATGAAGGCCAGCGAGTGGAGCAGCACGTGCCCGCGCGTGGCCGCCGTCACCTCGCCGGACAGCCGGTCCACCGACATGCCGGTGATGAAGGAGAGGTACGAGGGAAACAGCGGCAAGACGCAGGGCGACAGAAACGAGAAGAGCCCAGCGCTGAATGCCACGAGAACACCCAGTGTCTCGGTCACTTCTAGCTCGTCATCTCAGCATGGACTCGAAGAACTTTGCGGCCGCCGGCTGATCCCATTCGCGGGGACCGAGCGCGATGTGGGTGACCCTGCCCTGGCGGTCGATGATCAGGCTCGAGGGAAGCACTCGCACGCCGTAGAGGGCGGCGACCTTGAGCCGCGGATCGAGCCCCACGGGAAACGTGAAGCCGCCCTCCTTGATGAAGCGCGCCACCCGCGCCACCGACCCCTCGGAGTCATTGGACAGGGCGAGCACCACGAGGCCCTGGGCGCGGTGCTTCTGGTACAGACGCTCCATGGAGGGCATCTCCTCCTTGCAGGGACCGCACCACGTCGCCCAGAAGTTCAGGAGGACGACGCGCCCACGAAAGTCGGTCAGCGACACCCGCCCGCCCTCGGGGGTCTCGAGCTCGAAAGCCTTGGCCATTTGCGGGCGCGCGGGCCGCGCGAGCTCGAGCTCCTTGGCGGCGTCCTGCGCCCACGCGGACGTGCCCGCGAGCAGACCGGCGGCGAGGGCGACAACGCGAAGGAAGCGCGACACAGCGGCAGTATACACGGCACGCCGCGCGCGCCCGGGGCGCCCACCGTGATGGGTCCGACGTCTGTGATAGGGTGCAAGCGACATGGTCGTGACCGTCCTCGCCGACGACCTCACCGGCGCCTGTGACACGGGCTGCCTCTTCGCGGGGCGCGGTGCGGTGGGCGTCATCGCCGAGCCCGCCCTGCCCCACCACGACGCGCCGGTCGTGACGGTGGACACGGAAAGTCGGGACCTTCCCTCCGCCGCGGCGGCGCGGCATCTGCGCGCGACCGCGGGCCGGCTCGGCGCCCGGCTCGGGGGCGGGCGCGCGTTCAAGAAGATCGACTCGACCATGCGCGGATCGGTGGGGGCCGAGCTCGGCGCGCTCCTCGACGCCGGAGGATGGGAGGGCGCGCTCGTGTGTCCCGCTTTCCCCGCCCAGGGCCGCGTCGTCCGCGACGGACTGCTCCGCGTGAACGGCGTGCTCGCGCACGAGTCGGCGGTCGGGCGGGACCGTCACTATCCCGCCCGCACCTCCGACGTCGCCGCGCTCCTGTCGCCCGCGCTCGCGCGCCCCGTGACGCACCTGCCCCTGCCCACGGTGCGCGCCGGCGCCGAGCGCGTGCTGGAGCGCCTCGCGGAGGCAGCGGGCGGCGTCGTGGCCGCCGACGCGGAGTCGGAGGCCGACCTCGCCGTGCTGGCCCGCGCGGCCGCCCGGCGCTCGGCCCTGCTCGTGGCGGGCTCCGCGGGGCTGGGCCGCGCCTTCGCGGCCGCGCTCAACTATCCGCCCCCGTGCGCGGCGCTCCCCACCGGCCGCGCATGGCTCTGGGTGGTGGGCAGCCGCCACCCGGCGAGCCGTGCCCAGCTCCTCGCCCTCGAGGCGGCGGGCGCGGCCGGCGCCTGGGTCGACGGCGATAGTCCGCCCGATCTCGACCCTGTGCTTCGAGCGCTCCACCGCGGTGCACCCGCCTTCGTCGCAAGCGCGACGGCCGCGGAGCTCGAGCCCGGCGCCGCGGCGGCAGCGCTGGGCGCCGCCGCCTCGCGCGTCCTCGAGGTGGCCGTTCCCGATCTCCTCGCCGTCACGGGCGGCGAGAGCGCCTTCGCGGTCATCGGCGCTCTCGGCGCCTCGCGTCTGGATCTACTGGGCGCGCCCGAGAGCGGGCTCGCGCTCGGCACGCTCACGCTCGGCGACGGCGGAACGCGGCCATCCCGTCCCGTGGCCTTCCTCACCAAAGCAGGAGGGTTCGGCCCTCCCGATCTGTTCCTCACCCTGCTCGGAGGATCGGCGCCATGAGCACGCGCGTCCCGCGCATCGGCATCACCATGGGCGACCCCGCGGGCGTCGGCCCGGAGATCACCGTGAAGGCGCTCGCCCTTCCCGCGGTGGCCGGCTCCTGCCGCGCCGTGGTGATCGGCTCCGGCGACGTGCTGGCCGCTGCGCTCGATCTCCTGCAGAGTCCCCTGCGGCTGCACCGCGTGCGCGCGCTGGCGGACTGCCGCTTCGCGCCGGGCACCGTCGAGTGTCTCGACCTCGGCAACGTGGACATGGCGAGCCTTCCGCGCGGTGCGGTGAGCCCCGAGGCGGGACGGGCGGCCTACGCCTACATCGAGACGGCGGTCGGGCTCTGCCGGGGGGGTGAGATCGACGCCATGGTCACCGCCCCGATCAACAAGGAGGCCCTCGCCGCCGCCGGACATCAGCACACCGGCCACACGGAAATCCTCGCGAAGCTGTCCGGGACCAAGGACTTCGCCATGCTCCTCATGGGCAAGGAGCTCCGCGTCATCCACGTGACCACGCACGTGGCGCTCCGGCGTGTGCCCGACCTCTGCACGCGCGACCGTGTGGGCCGGGTCATCGGTCTCGCCCAGGAGACGATGACGTTCCTCGGGGTGGCGCGCCCGCGCATCGCGGTGTGCGGGCTCAATCCCCACGCCGGCGAGGACGGGCTCTTCGGCGACGAGGAGCAGCGTGAGATCGGTCCCGCCATCGAAGCCGCGCGCCGCGCCGGGCTAGACGTCCACGGGCCCCTCCCCGCCGACACGCTGTTCTCGCGGGCGCGCGGCGGCGAGTTCGACATCGTGGTGGCGATGTATCACGACCAGGGCCACGTCCCCGTGAAGACGCTCGGCTTCACCTTCGACCAGGCCTCCGGCGTGTGGACGGGCCTCTCCGGCGTCAACGTCACCGTGGGCCTGCCGTTCCTGCGCGTGTCGGTGGACCACGGCACCGCCTTCGATCGCGCGTGGAAGGGGATCGCCAATCCCGAGAGCATGATCGAGGCCATCGACGTCGCCGTCAGCATGCTCGGGGCGCGCGCGCGACGCGGCGGCGCGGAAGTCGGCCATGGATGAGGCCGCCCTCCGCTCCCTCGTTGGCGAAGTCGAGGCGGGCCGGCTCGGGCGGCGGCGCTTCCTGCGTCTCCTCGCCGCCCTCGGCATCGCCGCTCCCCTGGCCGCGCAGCTGCTGCCGCCTCCGCGCGCCGCGCGGGCCCAGCCCGCCGCGCCCGTGCGGCGCGGCGGCAATCTCCGCCTCCTCTACTGGCAGGCCCCCACGATTCTCAATCCGCATCTCGCCACCGGCGTGAAGGACGTCGCAGCCGCCCGCCTCTACTACGAGCCGCTCGCTGCCTTCGATCCCGAGGGCAATCTGGTGCCGCAGCTCGCCGCGGAGATCCCCACGCGCGACAACGGCGGGCTCGCCCGCGACGGCACCTGGGTGCTCTGGCGGCTCAAGAAGGGCGTGACCTGGCACGACGGCCGGCCGCTCACCGCGGATGACTGCGTCTTCACGTGGGAGTACGCGGCCGATCCCGCCACCGCCGCCACCACCATCTCCAACTACAAGGAGCTGGAGCGCGTGGAGCGGGTGGACGACCACACGGTGCGGGTGGTCTTCAAGCGTCCCACTCCGTTCTGGGCCGGGCCCTTCTGCGGCGGCGCGGGCATGCTCCTGCCGCGCCACGTGTTCGAGCGGCACCGCGGGCGCGCCTCGCGCGAGGCGCCCGCCAACCTCAAGCCCGTGGGAACCGGCCCGTTCCGCCCCGTGGACTTCCGGCCCGGCGACACCGTGCGCGCGGAGCGTTTCCCCGGCTATCACCTCGCGGGCCGCCCGTACGTCGACGCGGTGGAGATGAAGGGCGGCGGCGACGCCGCCTCCGCCGCCCGCGCGGTGCTTCAGACGGGCGAGTACGACTTCGCGTGGAACATGCAGGTGGAGGACGAGCTGCTGCGGCGGCTCGAGCAGGGGGCCAAGGGGCGCGTAGTCTTCACCCCCAGCAGCAGCACGGAGTTCATCGAGCTGAATTTTTCAGACCCGAATCGCGAGGTGGACGGCGAGCGCGCGAGCATCAAGACCACGCATCCGCTCCTCTCCGATCCCGCCGTGCGCGCCGCCCTCGCCCTGCTCGTGGATCGCCAGTCCATCCAGGCGGAGATCTACGGGCGGCAGGGGGAGACCACCGCCAACTTCCTCGTCACCCCCGCCCACTATCGCTCGACGGCCACCCGCTGGGAGTTCAGCGTGGACAAGGCCTCCGCCGCCCTGGAGGCGGCGGGCTGGCGGCGCGGCGCGGACGGGATCCGGGCGCGGGACGGCCGGCGCCTCCGCCTGGTGTTTCAGACCTCGATCAACGCCCCCCGCCAGAAGACGCAGGCCATCGTCAAGCAGGCCTGCGCGCGGGCCGGCCTCGAGGTGGAGCTCAAGTCGGTGGTGGCCTCCGCGTACTTCTCCTCCGACGTGGCCAACCCCGACACCGTGCGACACTTCTACGCCGACCTCCAGATGTATCAGCTCCTCATGGGCCGTCCCGATCCGCAGCTCTACATGGAGCGCTTCACCTCGTGGCAGATCCCGTCCAAGGACAACAAGTGGTCGCTCGGCAACACCGGCCGGTGGCGCAACGACGAGTATGACCGCCTCTGGCGGGCAAGCGAGTCGGAGATGGATCCCCTGCGGCGGGCCGCCCTCTTCATCCGCATGAACGACCTCGTCATCCGCGAGGGCGTGGTCATCCCCGTGCTCTGGCGGCACGAGGCCACCGCGGTCTCGTCCCGGCTGCGGGGCGTGGAGATCTCCCCGTGGGAATCGAATCTCTGGAACGTCGCACAGTGGCGGATCGAGGCCTGACCGAGCGCCCGGGAGAGAACATGGCGGACCGCCCCTTCGACATCGTTACCTTCGACTGCTACGGCACCCTGATCGACTGGGAGCGCGGCATCCGCAACGCGTTCGCGGCAGAGGCGACGAAGCTCGGACAGCGGGTCGACGTCGCGGCGGCGGTGCGTCTGTACGTCGAAATCGAAGCCGAGGTCGAGTCGCAGGCCTACCGGCCGTATCGCGAGGTGCTGGCGGAGACGGGCCGCCAGGTGGCGGCGCGGCTGGGCTGGCCGCTTCCGTCCGAGCGCGCGGCCTTCCTCGCCGAGAGCCTTCCCGCCTGGCCGCAGTTCCCGGACACGAACGCCGCGCTCCGCCGGCTCGCCGCCGCCGGCTATCGGCTGGGCATCCTGTCCAACGTGGACGATGATCTCCTCGCCTGGAGCCGGCGGCATCTCATGGTGCCGTTCGAGATCGTAGTGACCGCGGAGCAGGTGCGCGCCTACAAGCCCGCCCCCTCCCACTTCCTGACCGCCCGGGGGCTCGTCGGGCCGGCCCCCTGGCTCCACGCCGCCCAGAGCCATTTCCACGACGTGGTCCCCGCGCGCGCCCTCGACATCCCGGTGGCGTGGATCAACCGGAAGCGCGAGGCCGCCGCCGGCGCCGTCCGACCGGACCGGGAGTTCCCCACGCTCGAGGGGCTCGCCGACTGGCTGGCGCCCTGAGCCGCCGCCGCCATTGACAGGGTGAACAGCCCGCCCGTATAAGGTGGCTAACCTACCCGGAGGAGGTGCCCTTCATGGACGAGCATGCCCTTCGCGAGATGATCATCGACGTCAAGGCGGGCCGGATGAGCCGCCGGTCTTTCGTGCGGACCATGGTCGGGCTCGGCCTCAGCGCGCCGATGGCCGCCCAGATGCTGGCAGCGGGGGGCGTGGCCGCCCAGCCCAAGGCGCCGGCGTTCGCGCCGACGCGCCGGGGCGGTGGCGGACCGGTGAAGACGCTCTGGTGGCAGGCCCCCACCCTGCTCAATCCCCATTTCTCCACGGGCACTAAGGATCAGGACGGCTCGCGGATCTTCTACGAGCCCCTCGCCGCCTACGATCCGGACGGCAATCTCTCCCCCGTCCTCGCCTCCGAGATCCCGAGCGTGGAGAACGGCGGTCTCGGTCGAGACGGAAAGTGGGTGGTGTGGAACCTCAAGAAGGGCGTCACCTGGCATGACGGCAAGCCCTTCACCGCCGACGACGTGGTCTTCAACTGGGAGTACGCCGCCGACCCTGCCACCGCCGCGGTCACCATCGGCGCCTATCGCGAGATCGACCGGGTGGAGCGGCTCAACGACCATGCCGTCAAGGTCGTCTTCAAGCAGCCGACGCCATTCTGGTTCGAGGCCTTTTGCGGCCAGAATCGCGCACTCATCCCCAAACATCTCTTCGCCGCGTACAAGGGAGACAAGTCGCGCGAGGCGCCGACCAACCTGAAGCCGGTCGGCACCGGTCCGTACCGCTTCGTAGACTTCAAGCCGGGCGACATCGTGCGCGGCGACATCAATCCCGTCTACCACGTCCCCAACCGGCCGTTCTTCGACTCGTTCGAGATGAAGGGCGGCGGCGACGCGCCGTCGGCCGCGCGGGCGGTGCTCCAGACCGCCGAGTACGACTTCGCCTGGAACATCCAGGTCGAGGACGACATCCTGCGGCGACTCGAGCAGGGCGGCAAGGGGCGCGCCGAGATCTACCCCACCGGAAACATCGAGCACATCCAACTCAACACCACGGATCCGTGGAGAGAGGTGGACGGGGAGCGTTCCAGCATCAAGACGACGCATCCCACCCTCTCGGAGCCGGCGGTGCGCCAGGCCCTGAGCCTCCTCGTGGACCGGGCGTCCGTCCACGAGCAGATTTACGGCCGCCAAGGGCAGGCGACCGCGAACTACCTGAATGCGCCCCCACGCTTCTACTCCCGCAACACGCGCTGGGAGTTCAACGTCGACAAGGCCAACCAGATCCTGGACGCCGCCGGCTGGAAGCGCGGGGCCGACGGGGTGCGCGCCAAGGACGGCAAGCGGCTCAAGTTCGTCTACCAAACCTCCATCAACGCCCCGCGCCAGAAGACCCAGGCCATCGTCAAGCAGGCCGCGGCGAAGGCCGGCATCGAGATCGAGATCAAGTCGGTGGTCGCTTCCGTCTTCTTCGCGTCGGACGCAGCCAACCCCGACACGTACCCCCACTTCTACTCGGACCTACAGATGTACACGACCACCACCGGCGTCGATCCCCTGTGGGGCATGCGCGTGTACACGAGCCAGGAGATCGCGAGCAAGGACAACAAGTGGAGTGGGCGGAACATCACCCGGTGGCGCAATGAGGAGTATGACCGCCTCTGGAAGGCCGCCGAGACCGAGATGGACCCCGTCAAGCGGGCCGCTCAGTTCATCCGGATGAACGATCTCGTCATCCAGAACTGGGTGGTCATCCCCGTCCTGTGGCGCAACGGCGTCGTAGTGGCCGGCGGGAAGATCCGGGGCCTGGACCTGAGCGGCTGGGACTCGAACGTCTGGCGCCTCCCCTACTGGTATCGCGAAGCCTAGGCCGGCGCGCGGTCAGGGGCGGCGGAACCTCCCGCCGCCCTTGACAGTTTCCGCCATGAAGACTATAAAGACACACCGGGCCTACACTTTCCGCCGGTCATCGTCGACCCACCCAGGAGGACCTTCATGCAAGAGCGCGAAATACGTGAACTGATCGGACAGGTCAAGACCGGGCGTCTCAGCCGGCGCGGCTTCGTCCAGATGATGGTCGGGCTCGGCCTCACCGCGCCCATGGCGGGGCAGATGCTCGCCGCGGCCGGCGTCGCCCAGGCCCAGACCAAGGTGCCCTACAAGCCGACCAAGCGGGGCGGCGGCGGGCCGCTGAAGACCCTCTGGTGGCAGGGCGCGACGCTGCTGAACCCCCACTTCGCGGTGGGCACCAAGGACCAGGACGGCTCGCGCATCTTCTACGAGCCCCTCGCCTCCTGGGATCCGGACGGCAACCTCTCCCCCATCCTCGCCGCCGAGATTCCCAGCCAGCAGAACGGCGGGCTCTCGCGCGACGGCCGGACCGTCACCTGGAAGCTCAAGAAGGGCGTCGTCTGGCACGACGGCAAGCCCTTCACCGCCGACGATGTGGTGTTCAACTGGGAGTACGCGGCGGATCCCGCCACCGCGTCCGTCAACATCGGGACCTACAAGGACATCAAGGCCGAGAAGATCGACAGCCACACCGTCAAGGTGACCTTCCAGAAGCCGACGCCGTTCTGGGCCGATCCCTTCGTGGGCGTCCGCGGCATGATCATCCCCAAGCACCACTTCGAGGCGTACAAGGGCGGCAAGTCTCGGGAGGCGCCGCCCAATCTCAAGCCGGTGGGCACGGGCCCCTACAAGTTCGCGGACTTCAAGCCGGGCGACATGGTGAAGGGCGAGCTCAACACCGCCTACCACATGCCCAACCGTCCCTACTTCGACACCATCGAGATGAAGGGCGGCGGCGATGCCATCTCCGCGGCACGCGCGGTCATCCAGACCGCCGAGTTCGACTACGCCTGGAACATGCAGGTGGAGGACGAGATCCTCAAGCGCTTGGAGCAGGGCGGCAAGGGCAAGGCCGACATCGTGTCCGGCGGCAACATCGAGCACATCCAGTGCAACTTCACCGACCCGTGGAAGGACGTGGACGGCGAGCGCTCGAGCCTGAAGACCAAGCATCCTTTCCTGAGCGACCCCGCGGTGCGGCAGGCGCTGAATCTCCTCGTCGATCGCGCCTCGGTGCAGGAGCAGATCTACGGCCGCACCGGCATCGCCACCGCGAACTTCCTCAACCAGCCGGCGCGCTTCGCGTCGAAGAGCACGAAGTGGGAGTTCAACGTCGACAAGGCTAACCAGATCCTCGAGGCCGCGGGCTGGAAGATGGGGCCTGACAAGATCCGGGCCAAGGACGGCGTCAAGCTCAAGATGGTGTACCAGACGTCGATCAACGCCCCGCGCCAGAAGACCCAGGCCATCGTCAAGCAGGCGGCGGCCAAGGCGGGCATCGAGCTCGAGCTGAAGTCGGTGACGGCGTCGGTGTACTTCTCGTCCGACGTGGCGAACCCCGACACCTACACCCACTTCTACACCGACATCCAGATGTACACGACCACCATGACCCAGCCCGATCCCGAGCTGTTCATGCGCCAGTTCCTCAGCGAGGAGGTCGCCTCCAAGGACAACAAGTGGCAGGGGCGCAACATCACCCGCTGGCGCAACGAGGAGTACGACAAGCTCTACAAGACGGCGGAGGCGGAGCTCGATCCCGTCAAGCGAGCCGCCCTCTTCATCAAGATGAACGAGCTCGTCATCCAGAACGTCGTGGTCATCCCCGTCGTGTTCCGTCCCCGCGTGGCCGCGGTCAGCAACACCCTGCGCGTGGAGCAGAGCGGCTGGGACTCCGACTTCTGGGCCCTGCACAGCTGGTACCGCGAGGGATAGAGGGAGCGCGGGCGGACCCGGCCCCTCCCTGGGGCCGGGTCCGCTCCCCGCAGCCTCGATGACCAAGTACATAGTCCGGCGCCTGCTGATCATCGTCCCGGTGCTCGCGGGGATCAGCCTCGTGCTCTTCACCATCCTCGCGATGGCCCCCGGCGATCCGTTCGAGGAGCTGGCCACGAATCCGAACGTGCCCCCCGAAGTGCGCATGAACCTGCGCGCCCAGTTCGGGCTCGACGATCCCATCGCGGTGCGCTACGTTCGCTGGTTCACCTCCATGATGAAGGGCGACTGGGGCTTTTCCTTCGTGAGCCGGGTCAACGTCGAGACGCTCATCATGCAGCGGCTGCCCACCACCATCCTCGTCATCGGCTCCGCCCAGCTGCTCGGGCTCCTCATCGCCATCCCCATTGGGGTGTACTCGGCGACGCGGCCGTACTCGTTGTTCGACCAGATCGCCACCACCGGCGCCTTCCTCGGCTTCTCGCTGCCCACCTTCTTCACGGGCCTTCTCTTCATCCTTTTCTTCAGCATCTATCTCGACTGGCTCCCCTTCATCTACCGCGCCGACATCAGCGCGAGCGGCTGGCGGTGGTGGTGGGAGCACATCCGGCAGGCCATCATGCCGGTGGCCGTGCTCGGGCTCTTCCAGGCCGCGTCCATGACGCGCTTCATGCGCTCCGCCGTTCTCGACGTCATCCAGCTCGACTACGTGCGCACGGCCCGCGCCAAGGGGCTCGCCGAGCGCGTCACCGTCGTGAAGCACGTGGTGCGCAATGCCCTCATCCCCGTGGTGACTCTGGTCGCCCTGCAGGTACCCACGATCTTCGCGGGCGCGCTCATCACCGAGCAGATCTTCCGCGTGCCCGGCATCGGCTCGCTCCTCATCAGCTCGATCCTCGCCAACGACACCCCCGTGATCATGGCGATCACGTTCGTGTTCTCCGCGCTGGTGGTGGTCTTCAACCTCGTGGCCGACATCCTCTATGGCTGGCTCGATCCCCGCATCTCGTACCGGTAGCCGCGCCGCCGGCGGCACCTACGCGGGGGCTCCCCCCACCGCCGCGCGGCGGAAGTCCTCCTCGCTCACCGCCGAGTCCTGGCGGCGCTTCCGCCGGCACCGCCTCGCCCTCTTCGGCTCGGTGGTGCTCCTCCTCATGGTGGTGACGGTGCTCGCCGGCCCCCTCGTCTACCGGGTGCCCATCGACGAGATCGATTTCAAGGCCAAGCTGAAGGGGCCGTCGTGGGCCCATCCCCTCGGCACCGACGACCTCGGCCAGGACGTGCTCGCGCGCATGCTCTACGGGGGACGCATCTCGCTCGCGGTGGGCCTGTCCGCCATGCTCATCGCGATCACCGTGGGCACCGCGGTGGGCGCGATGGCCGGCTTCATGGGCGGCTACACGGACCACGCGCTGATGCGCGTCACCGATCTCTTCCTCTCCCTGCCCGGCCTGCCCCTGCTGCTGCTCATCGTGTACCTCTTCCGCGACGGGCTGAAAAAGGCGCTGGGGCCGGAGGTGGGCGTGTTCGTGCTGATCGTGGCGGTGATCGGCGGACTCCGCTGGATGCCGGTGGCGCGCCTCGTCCGCGCGCAGTTCCTCTCGCTCCGGGAAAAGGAGTTCGTGGAGGCGGCGCGCGGGCTGGGGGCGCCCCCGGTGCGGCAGGTGCTGCGCCACATCCTGCCCAATTCGGTGGGGCCGGTGATCGTGGCGGGTACCATCGACGTGGCGGCTGCCATCATCGCGGAGTCGTCGCTGTCGTTCCTCGGGCTCGGCTTCCCGCCCGACATCCCCACCTGGGGCCGCATCCTGTTCGACGCCAAGGACAATCTCGACTTCGCGCCCCACTGGGCGCTCTTCCCGGGCACCGCGATCTTCCTCACCGTGCTCTCCATCAACTACATCGGTGACGGGCTCCGCGACGCCCTCGATCCCCGTAAGGTCCTCTAGCTCTCTCCTCCGGAGGAACCGTTGAGCCCTCGCGATCTCTGCTACACGCCCGCCGCCGACCTCGTCCGTCTCTTCCGCGTCCGCTCGGTCTCGCCCCTTGAGGCGATGCAGGCGGTGCTCGCGCGGCTCGACTCGGTCAATCCTGCCGTCAACGCCTGCGTCACCGTCGCGCGCGAGTCCGCGCTCGCGGAGGCGCGGCGCGCCACCGCCGCCCTCAAGCGCGGCCGGTCGCTGCCGCTCCTCCACGGAGTGCCGGTGTCGATCAAGGACCTCACCCCCACCAAGGGCATCCGGACGACGTGGGGCTCGAAGGTCCACGAGCACGACGTGCCCACCGAGGACTCGCTCGTCGTCCAGCGGCTCAAGGCGGCGGGCGCGATCGTGTTCGCCAAGACGAATACGCCGGAATTCGGCGCGGGCGGGAATACCTTCAACGCCGTGTTCGGCGCCACCCGCAACCCGTGGGATCCCGCGCTGACCTGCGGGGGCTCCAGCGGCGGCGCGGCGGTGGCGCTCGCCACCGGGATCGGGCCCATCGCGCAGGGATCCGATTTGGGCGGCTCGCTGCGCACCCCCGCCGCCTTCTGCGGCGTGGTGGGCTTCCGCACCACGCCCGGGCTCGTCCCCGAGTACCCCAACGATCTCGCCTGGGACTCGCTCTCGGTGCCGGGTCCGATGGCGCGTACGGTGACGGACGTAGCACTGATGCTCGCCGCGATGGCAGGGCCCGACGATCGCGCCCCGCTCTCCTACGACGTCGACACGCGCGCGTTCGCGAAGGCGGTGAAGTCGCCGTCCGTCAAGGGCTGGCGGATCGCGTGGACGCCCGACCTGGACGGCCTGATCCCGGTGGATGCCGAGGTCGCGCGGGTGGCGCACGGGGCGACGCGGGTCTTCCGCGCCCTCGGCGCCCGCGTCGAGTCCGCCTGCCCGTCCTTCGCGGAAGTGAACGACATCGTGCTCGGCACGCGCGGGCTCTCCATGGTGGCGCGCCACGCCGACAAGCTTCCCCAGTGGCGGGACAAGCTGCAGAAGGGCCTTCTGTGGAACATCGAGCAGGGGCTCGCCCTCACGCCCCGGGACATCGCGCGCGCGCAGACCGCGCGCACCGCCCTCTGGCACCGGGTGCGCGTCTTCATGGAGACTCGCGATCTTCTCATCCTGCCCACCGTCGCCGTGCCGCCGTTTCCGGTGGAGCAGCGCTATCCCACCGAGATCAACGGCAAGCCCCTCGACAACTACACGCAATGGTTCTTCCTCACCTACGGCATCACGCTCACGGGGCTCCCCGTCATCTCGGTGCCGTGCGGGTTCACCGCGAGCGGGCTTCCCGTGGGGCTGCAGATCGTGGGGCGGCGGCGCCAGGAAGCGGCCGTCCTCCGGGCCGCCGCCGCCTTCGAGACGGCCGCGCCGTGGCGGAACCGGATCCCCACCGTCGTCGCCGCGCGTCTCTAGGTTCCGCGCCCGCCCATCTCCTGCCCGCTCGCGCGGAGCGGGCGGTATGATCGGCGCATGACGCAAGGCCTGGGTCACCCGCAGCCGCCGGAGCCGGAGATCGAGTGGTCTTGACGCGCGCCCGCCTCACGCTTCCCATCGTGTTCGGCGCGCTCCTCGTATCGGGAGCGGCCGTCGCTCAGATCGTCCCCTCTCCACCCGCGCCGACGACAGCCGCGCCGACCGCGCCGGCGCCGCCGACACTTCCCCAGCCCATCCCCGTGCCCGAGATCGTCCCGCGGGGCGAGGAGGTAACGGCGCGTCTGCGCACCATGGAGGAGGGTGCGGCATCGCGGGCGGAAATCGAGCTCATCGAGAAGCGCCTGCCCGCCGTCGCGGAGGATGTGCGCAACCGTGTCGCGCCCACCCTCAAGACCCTCGCGGAAGCGCCCGCGTCGGCCCTGCTCGACAACTACGTGCGCCCCCTGCTCGCCGCGCGAACCCTCCTCGCCGGCTGGGCCACCAGCCTCAGCCGTCACGCCACGCAGGCGGAGAGCGATCTCGCCGAGCTCGCCGCCCTCCGCGCCGCGTGGCAGACGACACGCACCGAGGCGCGACGCACGGGGGCGCCCAGCGCCGTGCTCGGCCGGATCGACGGCATCCTCAGCGCGATCGGGGGGGCGGAGACGGCGCTCCGCGGCCGCCGGTCGCGTAGCCTCCTGCTCCAGGACCGCGTCTCGCAGGAGACGGAGACCGTCGAGGACCTCCTCGCGCGCATCTCCGCGGCCCGGGCGGAGGCCGACCGCCAGATTCTCTCGCGCGACGGCCTGCCGATCTGGCAGGCGGTGGGCGCGCACGATTCCCTCCGCGAGGCTCCCGCGCGCGCGCGCGAGTGGATACGGGTCGACATGACCGCGCTCCGCCGCTTCCGGCAGACGCACGGGGCGTTCATCGTCCTCCACGTTCTCATCTGGATCGCAATCTCGATCACCTTCTACCTGCTGCGCCGTCGCGTCCCCACGGATCCCGCCGATCGGCGCCTGGCGGAAGCGTCGCGCCTCTTCCGGTACCCGTTCGCGATGGCCCTCCTCGTCGCGCTGTTCCTCTCCCCGTGGCTCTACGGCGTGCTGCCGCGGCCCGTGCAAACCCTGACGTTCCTCATCGGCGTCTTTCCCGTGCTGCGCATCTACTCGCTGCTCGCGCCGCAGGGCCTGCGCTCGAGCTTCGTCGCCCTCACCGCGTTCTTCGTCCTCGAGCGCCTCGACGACATCGCCGAGGTCGTGCCGCTCCTCAACCAGCTCGTGTTCCTCGCGGAGATGGTCCTGGCGATCGCGCTCATCCTGCTGATCCTCGCTTCGTATCGTCGTCACGAGGCCGAGTCACCCCAGCGGCTCGTGGGGGCGCTGGCGCTCGCCATGCTCGCCACCATGACCGCGGGCCTTCTGCTCGCCGTCTTCGGTTACACGCGCCTCGGGCGGCTGCTCGGGTCGGGCGCCCTGTCGGTCGGCTATTACGCGATGGTGTTCCAGGCCCTCTTTCGCGTCGCCCTGGCGCTCCTTGCCTACGCCCTCCGGATGCCTCCGCTCAGTTATCTCCGGTTCATCCAACGCAACCGGCCCATCGTCGAGCGGCGCGTGGGCCGTTTCCTCTGGTGGCTGAGCGTGGCGGGCTGGGTGATCGTGTCGCTCGCGAACCTCGGGCTCCTCGGGAGGGCCTACGGGGCATTGACCGCGTTGTTCAGCGTGACCCTCACCCGCGGGAACCTGAGCATTTCGGTGGGCGACGTGACCGCGTTCGCCATCACGGTCTGGCTGGCCTTCGCCCTCTCGCGCCTGATCCGCTTCCTCCTCGAGGAAGACGTCTACCCGCGGCTGCCCCTCGCCCGCGGGGTGCCGAACATGGTGTCGACGCTCCTGCACTACACCATCCTGCTCGTCGGCTTCGTCCTCGCCATCGCCGCCATGGGGATGGACCTGAACCGCGTGACCATCCTCGCCGGCGCCTTCGGCGTGGGCATCGGCTTCGGTCTGCAGACGGTAGTCAACAACTTCGTCTCCGGCCTCATCCTCCTCGTGGAGCGCTCGATCCAGGTGGGCGACATCGTGCAGGTCGGCGACATGTCCGGCGAGGTCCGCTCCATCGGCATCCGCGCGAGCATGGTGCGCACGGGAGAGGGCGGCGACGTCATCGTCCCCAACGCCTTCCTCGCCGCCGAGCGGGTGACCAACTGGACGCTCACCGACCGCATCCGCCGCGTCGACCTCCCCGTGCGGGTGGCGTACGGCGCCGACCCGGAGCGCGTGCTCACCCTGCTGCGCGGCATCTGCACCGATCACCCGGGCGTGCTGCGCGACCCCGCGCCCATGGTCTTCTTCGACCGTTTCGCCGACAACGGCCTGCTCTTCCAGATCTACGTGTGGACGCCGCGAATCGAGGACGCGCTCCCCCTCAAGAGCGCGCTCGGGCTGGCCGTCTTCGCCGCCCTCCGCAACGAGGGGATCGAGATCCCGCTCCCCCAGACCGAGCTGCGGGTCCGGGACGGCGACGCCGCGGCGGCGCGCCTGCTCGCGCCCTCGCCGCGGCCGCCCGTCGCGGCCGACCGGGCGACGCCCGGGAACCCGTCGCCGCCCGTGGCCGGCGCCCCCTCGGAGGGGTAGAATGTCGCGGGGTTGGGGGCGGGGCGGAAGCGAAGGGACGGCGCCGGACGACTAAAGACCAGGAGGCAGCCATGAAGCCACGCATCGGGATCGCCGACGACATGCGGCGCGGCGTGGTGGAGATCCTCTCCACCCTGCTCGCCGACGAGTACGTCCTCTACACGAAGACCCGGAACTACCACTGGAACGTGGTGGGGATGCAGTTCAACGACCTGCACAAGTTCTTCGAGGCCCAGTACGAGGCCCTCGACGACGTCATCGACGAGGTCGCCGAGCGCGCGCGCAGCCTGGGCGGCCGCGCCCTGGGCACGCTCGCCGAGTTCACCGAGCGCACCCGGCTCAAGGAAGAGCCGAAGAAGGCGCCCGAAGCCAAGCAGATGCTGGCCAACCTCCTCGCCGATCACGAGACCCTCGTGCGCGAGCTCCGGGCGGATCTTCAGACCGCCATGGACAAGTTCGGGGACGCCGGCACCAGCGACTTCCTGACCGGGCTCATGGAGAAGCACGAGAAGATGGCCTGGATGCTGCGCTCGTTCCTCCCCTAGCCGCGCGCGATCACGGGTGGGGCTTGCCGTCGACGAAGAGCCGTGTCAGGAACGCGCGGCCGTCGACGGTGAGCGCCACCTCCGCTTCCATCCGGCCCGGGGGGAGTGTGCCCTTCCCCTCCGGGACATAGTACTGCTCGATCCCGTACTCGACCCCCCGCGGCCCGCCAGACGCGCGCCCCCCCGCCCCTCGCAGGCGGCCCACGATCAGCCGCTGGTTCCCTCCGGACGACAGCGCCTCACGCTCGAGGCTGGCCGCCACCGCCACGTGCCGGCCGTCACGGGGCGCGAGGGCGACGTAAATGGGCCGCCCCGCGTCGCTCCACTCGGGCCGGCGTCCCACGAGCTGGGACTCCGGCAAGGTCGAGATGGCGTAGCTTAGGACGATGTAGTCCCCGCGCAGCAGATCGCGAGGGTCCAGCGGCGCGATCTCGAGCCGCACGAGCGTGGCGCGGGCGCGCGCCTGCTCGAGGCTGGCCGCCCAGCCCACGAGCACGAGCGCCTGGAGGACAACAAAGCCGACGAAGAGGCGCCGCCGCATCAGGCCGGCTCCCGTCGCCGGGCATCGGCAGTTACCCGCCGCCGCATGCGCTCGAGCGCCCAGCCGAGGCCGAGCACGAGGATTCCCGCAGAGAAGAAGAGAACGCTGGTCTGGAGCATGGTCCCGAACAGGTCCAGGTAGCGCGCCACCGCCTGCGCCAGCAGCGAGAGCATGCCCCAGTTGATCCACGAGATCCGGTTCCACCGCGCGCCGAAGAGCACCAGGCCCAGCGCGACGCCGAACATGAGCGCCCAGCTCGCGTAGCGAAGCGCGTCCCACACGAACGGTCGCGCCCCCGTCGCCACGAGGATCTGGAGGCCGCCGAGGTAGAGCGGGAGCAGCAGGAGCATGGCCAGGCAGGACCGGCGTGCCCCCGGCGGGCTCGCGGGCAGGCGCGTGGCGCCGAGGACGAGGAGGACGGCGCCGAGGATCGTCCACCCCGCCACCGCGACGGACGCGCAGCGGCATGTGTCGACGCGGAACCAGCTCACCCTCTCGATCCCGAACCAGACGAAGGTGATGAAGAGGAGAACGAGCCCTGCCTGCTCGAGGGCCTGGCGCAGACGCCGATAGGCGCGGTCGCCGTGCAGCATTCCCAGGCCGAAGAGGACGAGGCCGAGCGAGGCCAGTGGCACCGTCCAGAAGAGCGGCACCATCCCCGCCGCGCGCCCCAGCGCGGTGCCGCGGTCGTCCAGCATCATGAAGAACCAGATCACGCTCCCGGTATAGGCGAGCGCGCCGAGGGCCAGGCTGGGCAGGGCGTAGGCCGCGGGGAGGAGCAGCACCCACCAGAGCGCCACCGCGTCGGCGGGGCGACCGGAAAGATTGTAGATCTGCCCGATCAGGCCGATCCCAACGAGGAAACAGCCTCCGCCGAGCACGAAAAGCCCGTCGCCCAGCCGGGGGTACCCGCGCTCCCGTAGCCGCAGGCCGCCCAGGTAGGCGGCGAGCAACGCCGTGACGAGGCCGCCCAGCTTCGCCCAGCGGTGGATATGCTCCCAGTTGTGCGAGACGACGAGGGCGAGGCCGGCGGCCACCAGCGCGCCGCCGACGAGGGCGAAGATGGCGGTCGGCCGCGACAGCCAGCCCGCCTCGACGGGATGCCGGGCGAGGAGGCGCGCCGCCTGCTCGGGGGACACCAGACCGTCCCGCACCCACCCGTGGACCTCGGCGGCAAGGCGCGTCGCGAACCGGTCGGCCACGCGAGGCTCCGCCGCTACCCGCTCCGGGCCAGTCGCGACAGCGGCGCGCCGGTGAGGCGCGTGAGGATCCACTCGCGGCGGAAGCGCGCGCCCAGCCGCTCGTAGAAGCCGATGGCCGGGCGGTTCCAGTCCAGCACCGCCCACTCGAGGCGTCCGCAGCCGCGCCGCACTGCGATGCGGGCGAGCGCCGCCAGCAGCGCGCGCCCCGCGCCCCGGCCGCGCTCGTCCGGCCGCACGAAGAGGTCCTCCAGGTACAGGGTGGGCTTGGCGAGGAACGTGGAGAACGTGAAGAAGTAGAGCGCGAAGCCCACCGGCCGGCCCCCGCGACGCGCGATGATGGTCTCGAAGTACGGCCGCCGGCCGAAACCATGGCGGCGCACGCCCGCGGCGGTAGCCTTGCACTCGCGGCGGAGCCGCTCGTAGTCTGCGAGCCCACGGATGAGAGCGAGGATGGTGGGCACGTCGCGCGCGGTGCCCGGCCGGATCGTCAGCGCCTCGGCCCGTCCGGACGCGCGAACGGCGCGCCGCGTTTTGCCACGAGTCCGCGATCGCGTCACCGCCCGCTCCAGTAGTGGCCGGGATTGGGGCGCTTGGCGAGCCGGCGCTGCAGCAGCGCGCGGCCGCGCTCGACGTCGCCGGCGCGCAGCGCGGCAGCCAGCAAGGTGTCGTGGAACACCTCACGCTGGGCGTGGCTGCCGCCGACTTCCACGATGCGCGCCTCCACCGGCGCGATCCGCGTCACCGCCTCCGCGTGATCGCCGCGCGCGAAAGCGTGCAGTCCCTCCAGCAGCGGCACCACCACCTCGGGCAGGGTGAGGTTGCGCGTCTTCTTGCCCCGCGCGCGGAGCCGTTCGAGCTGTATCCCGGCATGGGTCCAGTCACCCGCGGCGGCAAGGGCCATGCCGACGTGGAGATCGTGGAAGAGCAGGAGCGGCAGGTCGAGCCACCGGAGGGCGGCCGCGCCCAGGTGGCGCCAGCGCGCCGGATCGGGGCGCTCGAAGAGGTCCAGGCGCCAGGCGAGCGCCACCGAGTCCTGGAGGTCGGAGCCCACCGTGATGGGGATGCGCCCGAACACCGACTCGAAGAGGGCCGCCGCGCGCTCGTAGCGCCCCGCGGCCAGATGCATGAGGGCGAGGTGCCACAGGAGATGATTGCGGAAGTAGCCCAGGTGGTCGCAGGGATGGATGCGCGGCGGCAGCGCCTCCACGCCGCGGTCGTTGTCGCCCGTCTCGTACAGCACGTGGGCGATCGCGTGCACCGCCCACGCGTCCTTCGGATTCAACGCGACCGCGCGCTCGGCCAGGGGCATGGCCTCGCCGAAGCGGCCGTTCTCCTCCAGGCTGAAGGCGTGCATCCCCAGCATGTAGGAGTCGCCCTCGAGCGCCCGCCGCGTCGACTCGGTGAGCTCGAGCATGTCCGCCGAGCGTCCCTGCCAGAAGTAGATGTAGTAGAGACGCTGCAGCAGCAGCATGTCGCGCGGGTGCTCGACGAGCAGCTCCTCGATGAGGGGGATCGCGTCGTTGCCACGTCCTGCCACCCACAGGGCGAGGGCCTCCACGTGCCGGCGTTCCCGCGGGGTGAGGGTCGAGGCCTTCGCCGCGTCCACCGCCCGCTCCATCTCGGCGCGGCCCTCGGGGATCTGCTCGTCTAGGTAGCGCGTGACCGCCAAGCCGGCCCGCCCGAGGGCGAAGCCGGGGTCGGCGGACACCGCCGCCTCGAACGCGGCCGTGGTGTCCGCGCCGAATCCCAGGAGCGCGGAAACCCCCCGGTCGTAGGCATCGGCGGCGGCGCGGGAGTCGGTGGTGAGGTCGAGTCCGTAGGCGTCGCGGAGCACGGCGGCATCGTAGCAGAGCGGCGGGCGCGCGCCTACTCCTCCGCGGCCGGCACGATGAGCCAGAGGATCACGTAGACGAGAATGCCGGGAAAAGCCACGGAGGCGACCGAGACGATCACGTAGAGTACCCGCACCAGGGTCGGGTCCCAGCGCAGCCACTCGGCGAGGCCGCCGCAGACGCCCGCGATCATGCGGTGCCGACGCGACCGGCGTAGCGGTCTCCGCAGATCCATCACGTCGCTCCCGCGGGGCGGCACGGCGCCAGGTGACGGGCGAGGAAGTCGACGGCACGCCGCTCCGCCCACGAGGGCCCGGGGCCGCCGCCCTCGAGGAAGCCGGCATGCCCCCCCTGGGCCGGAAACGCCGCCTCCAGCCACGGCGAGCGCTCCACCTCGGCGCGCGGCAGGGTCGCGGGCGGAACGAACGGATCGTTCTCCGCGCTGATCAGCAGCGCGGGACGGCGGATCTTGGAGAGATACGGTCCGCTGCTCGACCGCCGCCAGTAGTCCTCCTCGTCCTCGAAGCCGAAGATGGGCGCGGTCACGAAGCGATCGTAGAGGCGGAACGTCCGCGCGCGCAGCGCCGAGGGCACGTCGACGCGCTCGGCGTACAGCGGCGCCTTGGCCCGAATCTTCCGCTTCATGGTGCGGAGGAAGTGCGCGGTGTAGAGAAGGCGGTTCAGGCCCCGATCGAGCACGGCCGCGCACGCGGCGAGGTCGAACGGCACCGAGATGGCGACGGCCGCGGCCACCTCGTCCGGCACGCTGTCGCCCTGCTCGCCGAGCCACTTGAGGGCGACGTTGCCGCCGAGGGACACGCCGACGAGCCCGAGCCGCGCGCCCGGCGCCGTCTCGATCAGTCGGCCGAGCACCCAGCCGAGGTCGGCGGTCTCGCCGGAGTGATACAGGCGGCCGAGCCGGTTCAGCTCGCCGCTGCAGGAGCGGAAGTGCACCACGACCCCGCGCCAGCGCCGCGCCTCGACCAGCCCCATCAGCCCGAGGGCATAGTGCGACTCCGAGGAGCCCTCGAGCCCGTGGAGCACGACCACGCCGGGTGCGCGGGTCTCCGCCGGAGGGGACGCGAGCCAGTCGAGGTCGAGGAAGTCGCCGTCGGGGGTTTCCCAGCGCTCGCGTCGGAGCGACGGGCGGCGCGGCCGCCGCCGCAGCGGCCCCCACAGACTCTGCAGGTGCCGCCCCCGCAGCCACCAGGGGGGCCGGTAGTCAGCGGGGGCGGCTGTCACGCGAGAGGACGCGCCGCTACTCCTGGCCCTCGAGAATGAGCTTCACGACCTGGGGCGCGATCTCGCGCGCCCGCTGATCGAGCTGGGCCTCGGAGAGATTGGCGATGGGATGGGGCATGGCGAGGAACTTGTACGCGGGCAGCCCCCACGACTGGGCCATGGCGCGGCCGGTGGCCTGGAACACGTCGGTCACGATGGACGCGGCGGGGACGCCGTTCTTCTCGAACAGGATTCCGTCGAGCACACTGCCCGACGAGCACGACCCTCAGTCGCCGATGCCGGCGACGATGACGTCGACGGAGCGCTTGGCCTCCTCGATGATCTCGGCGTGGGCGGGCACGCTGGCGTTGTGCTTGCGCCACATCTTGCAGTCGGCCGCCCCGTACTCGTTGATGAGGACCTCGCCGATGCGGTGCAGCAGCCGGTCGGAGTTGAACTTGGTGTTCTCCACGAGGCCGACTCGCTTGCCCTTCAGCGAGTCGGGCCGTGGCACGTAAGTCAGCGGCTGCTGCCGCGGCTCGACGGTGGGGTCGAGAATCTCGATGGGTGCCATCACGCCCTCCTGTCCTGGATGACCTTCGTCACTGCCTGCGAGGAGCGCCGCCCGCCGCCCCAGCCGGGGATGTAAGACGAGAAGGCGCCCGCCCGCCCGCCCGCCGCAACCACGAGCAGGTCGTCGACCTGGGCGAGCAGGGGCCGCAGCGTCGTCTCGTCCTGCGGCATCACCGCGCCCGCCATCCGCTCCATACGTTTGATATGCGCAATGCTGTTTTGGGTGTTCTCGAACACGTACTTCTGGATGTCGGCCTTGGACCAGCCGCCGTTGGCGATGGTCCGCATGTGCTCGCCCGCCAGCACCAGCACGTACTGCGGCTGCCCGCCCGTGCTGTTGTGGTGGCGCATGTCGTCGCACACGGTGCGGAGCACACCCTCCGGCGTGCTCGAGAGCTGGTTGTACCACTGCCGCGGCGCCTCCGCGGCCAGCACCGTCACCGTGCTCTGCTCGGGCTTGAAGCCGCGCTGGACGTGGAGCGGCATCCACGGGCTCTCCGCCTCGTTCTCCGCGATCACGTAGCTGTACTTGCCGGGATGGCCGAGGGTGCCGCGATCGAGGAGACCGGGGAGGGTCCCGATGACGTTTCGCATGACGAGACGCACCGCGCGGCCGATGGTGGCATTGGCGCGCCAGCCGGGGCCGAAGAGGTTGTCCTCGCAGTTGATCTCGAGCCGGCGGGCGATGGGGCCGTTGACGATGACGAGGGGGCCGGCGCCGCCCGTCGACGTCGCCGGGCCGTGATAGGCCCACAGCGGATCGGAGATCGCCTCCACCGCCGCCACCACCACCGGCATGTACTCGGGCAGGCACCCCGCCATCACCGCGTTGATCGCCACCTTCTCCGCCGTCACCGCGACCTGGCGATTGGTGATGAAGGCCAGCTGCGCGTCCGCGGCGAGGCCGGCGGCGTCGAGCATGCGCTGCACCGCCGCTTCCGTGGGCGGCACCACCGGCAGTCCATCCGTCCAGCCGCGCTCGTAGCAGAGGTCCATGGCCTGGCCGAGGTCCGCGACGACGTGCCGCTTGGAGGCGAGGGTCGTTGTCATGGGCGGTAGTATACCCGAAGATGCGAGGCATGGCGGACGCGCGCGCGCCGCACGTGGTGATCGTGGGCGGCGGCTTCGCCGGCCTCAACGCCGCGCGCCGGCTCGCCCGCCGCGACGTGCGCGTCACGCTGCTGGACCGGCGCAACCACCACCTGTTCCAGCCGCTCCTTTATCAGGTGGCGAGCGCCGCCCTGTCCCCGGCGGACATCGCGATGCCGCTCCGCTCCATCCTGCGGGACGCTCCGCGCGTGCGCGTGCTCCTCGCCGAGGCGCAGGCGGTGGACCCGGCGGCGCGGCGCGTGACCCTCGACGCGGGCGACGCGCTCGCCTACGACGCGCTTATCGTGGCCGCCGGCGCGCGCCACTCGTACTTCGGCCACGACGAATGGGAAGCACTCGCGCCCGGACTCAAGACGCTGGAGGACGCGCTGGAGATCCGGCGACGGCTCCTGCTCGCGTTCGAGTCGGCCGAGCGCGCGGAGGACGGCGCCGAGCGCGCCGCCCTCCTCACGTTCGTGATCGTGGGCGGCGGGCCCACCGGGGTCGAGCTGGCCGGGGCCTTCGCGGAGATCGCGCGGCACACGATCGCCCGGGACTTCCGCGCCATCGATCCGACGCACGCGCGTGTGATCCTCCTCGAAGGCGGGCCCCGTCTCCTCGCGAGCTTCCCCGCCGATCTCGCCGCCGCGGCGGCGCGCAGCCTCGCCCGGCTGGGCGTGGAGGTCCGCACCGGCGCGCAGGTCACGCGCATCACCCCCGACGCGGTGTGGGTCGGCGGCGAGCAGATCCGCTCGCGCGCGGTGGTGTGGGCGGCGGGCGTGGCGGGCGCGGCCCTCGGCCGCTCGCTGGGGGTGCCCACGGATCGAGCCGGCCGGGTCACGGTCGAGCCGGATCTGTCGGTGCCGGGCCATCCCGAGATCTTCGTGGCCGGCGACCTCGCCGCGTTCCCCCTTCCGGACGGCGGCGTGCTGCCCGGACTGGCGCCGGTGGCCATGCAGCAGGGCCGCGCCGCCGCCGACAATGCCTGGCGCCGGCTGCGCGGCGAGCCCACCCTGCCCTTCCGCTATCGCGATCGCGGCAGCATGGCCACCATCGGACGCGCCGCCGCGGTGGCCGCGGTCGGCCGCCTTCACCTCTCCGGCCTGCCCGCGTGGCTCGCTTGGCTCGGCGTCCACATCGTGTATCTGATCGGATTCCGCAACCGGTTCCTCGTGCTCGTCCAGTGGGCCTGGGCATACGTCACGTGGCAGCGGGGGGCCCGGCTCATCACCGGCCCCTGGCGCGGCCGCGACTAGCCACGCACGGGGTACACTGGAAGGAGACCGGGATCCGATGCCGCTCGTCGCCTACTTCTCCATGGAATACGGACTGCACGAGGAGTTCCCCTCGTACGCGGGCGGCCTCGGCATCCTCGCCGGCGACTTCATGAAGTCCGCGGGCGATCTCGGCCGGCCCGTGGTGGGCGTCGGGCTCCGCTGGGCCGAGGGCTACACCGCGCAGCGCATCGGCCCCGACGGCTATCCCCGGGACGAGTGGCACGAGCACCGGCCCGACTTCCTCACCGACACCGGCACCCGCATCCGCGTGCGCGTTGCTCGGCGTGAGGTGGAGTGCCGCGTCTGGCGCGTGGGCCGCTACCAGATCGCTCCCCTCTTCCTCCTCGAGCCCACCGACCCGCGCGACCTCTGGATCACCCGCCGGCTCTACGACACGCGGCCGGACTGCCGCATCGCCCAGGAGATGCTGCTGGGGATCGGCGGCGTGCGCGCGCTGCAGGCCATGCATCAGCCGGTGGACCTGTACCACTTCAACGAGGGGCACGCCGTCTTCGCGGGGCTCGAGCTCATCGCCGACCGCATGGAGGCGGGCATGGAGTTCGAAGCGGCGCGGCAGGCCGTCCGCTCCTCCATCGTGTTCACCACCCACACGCCGGTGCCCGCCGGCAACGAGACGCACGCGCTCGCCGATCTCCGCCGCCTCGGCGCCGACTGCGACGTGCTGCCCGCGGAGCTCGCCGCCATCGGCGGCGATCCCTTCAACATGACGGTGGCGGGGCTGCGCCTCGCCCATCGCGCCAACGCGGTGGCGCAGCTGCATGGGGAGACGGCGCGGAAAATGTGGGCCGGCGTGGAGGGCGCGGCGCCCATCATCGCCATCACCAACGGCGTCCACGCGGGCACCTGGCAGGATCCGCGCGTGCCCGCGGCCCTCGCGAGCGACGGCGCCCTCCGCGCCACCCGGCGGGAGCTGAAGGACGAGCTGCTCGCCGAGGTGGAGCGCCGCACCGGCACGCGCCTGGATCCCGACGCGCTCACCATCGGCTTCGCGCGCCGGGCGGCCACCTACAAGCGGCCGGACCTCCTGCTGCGCGACCCCGCGCGGCTCGCCCCCCTCCTCAAGGACCATCGAGTCCAGCTCCTCTTCGCGGGCAAGGCCCATCCCGCCGACGGCGAGGGCAAGGCGGTGATCGCGCTCCTCGTGGAGACGATCCGCCAGTGGCCGGAGTCCATCGTCTTCCTCGAGAACTACGACATGGGGCTGGGCCGCCTGCTCACGCGGGGCTGCGACGTCTGGCTCAACAATCCGCGGCGCCCGCTGGAAGCCTCGGGCACGTCGGGCATGAAGGCGGCGATGAACGGGGGGCTCAACCTGTCGGTGCTGGACGGCTGGTGGCCGGAGGGCTGCATCCACGGCGTCACCGGCTGGGCCATCGGCGACGGAACGGAGCCCCCCGATCCCGACGCGCGCGATCTGGCCGCGCTCTACGACGTGCTCGAGGGCGAGGTGCTCCCGGCCTGGACCGATCCGGCGCGGTGGACGCGCATGATGCGCGCCGCCATCACCATGGGCGTGGAAAAGTTCTCCTCCGACCGGATGGTGCGCGAGTACTTCGACCGGCTCTACGCACCCTGACTACTTCGCCTTCGCGATCTCGTCCTCGAGCTCTTTCGCCATGCCCTTGTGCAGCGGCTTCAGCCGCTCCAGCACCTTGCGCGCGTCGTCGAGGCGGCCCATCTTCACGTAGGCCTCGCCCAGGTACTCGAGGGCCTCGGGGAAGCGCGGCTTGAGGCGCAGCGCCTCGTCGTAGGCCTTCACGGACTCGGGGTAGTTCCCGAGGTGGCGGTAGGCGTAGCCCAGCTCGTTCCACGCTTCGGGAAAGTCCGGTTTGAGCTCCACCGCCTTGCGGAAGGCAGCCCCCGCTACCGACCACTCCTTGGCGCGCTTGGCCCGCATACCCTTGGCGTATTCCTCCTCGGCCGGTGTGGTCACCGGCGCGGACGGGCGCGGGGGAATGGACTCGTTGGCCGCCGCCAGCGCGGGCGCGGCGAGCGTAAGGGCGAGCATGAGGGCGACGAGCCGCTTCATCGAGTGTCCTCCTGCCCGCCATGATACCTCCGTGAGGCCGGCGCCGCCGCGGCGATCAGCGCGGCTACCACGCAGACGGCCGCGGCGGCCAGGAAGGCCACCGCGAAAGCTTCCGTCCAGCCGCGCGAGCGCTCGAGGGCGCCGAAGACGGCCGCCGTCGCCTGCACGCCGCCTACCACCCCCAGGGTGCGACTCATGAAGGCGAGCCCGCCCGCCGCGCCCTGCCGCGCGGGCGGAAAGGACGCCATGATGCGCGCGAGGTTCGGCACCTGGAAAAGGCCGAGGCCCGCGCCCACCAGGGCGAGGCCCGCGCCCACGAGGGGCCAGGCGGTATCGGGGCGGAAGCCACTGATCGCGAAGAGGCCCGCCGCCTCGAGCGCGAGCCCGAGCGTCATGGGGGCGCGCGGGCCCACCCGGTCCGTCAGCCGGCCCGCCAGCGGCGCCAGCGCGGCGGTGCCCAGTGGCGTGAGCATGAAGAAGACGCCGCCCAGCGCGGCGGACAGGCCGAGGACGTTCACGAGATAGAACGGCACCAGCAGCCAGACGGCGAACTGCGCCCAGTTCGCGAGCGCGGCGAGGCCGAGCGCGCTCAGCACCGAGGCGCGCAGCCACTCCGAGCGCGGCGGCAGACGCCACGCGGCCGCGCGGCGCCCCGCGGGGAGGCCGAGCGCGGCGAAGAGGCCGAGCGCTGCCGCCAGGGGCGCGCGGTAGACGAACACCGCGCGCCAGCCGAAGCGCTCCACCAGCGCGCCGCCGATCAGCGGCCCCACTGCGAGGCCCACCCCGAGGCCGAGGGCGAGGCGGCCGAGTCCGCGGCCGTGTCGCTCGCGCGGAAGCGATAGCGTGACCAGGGCGGGCGAGGTGCCGTAGACGAGGCCGCCGCCCACGCCCTGGAGCACGCGGGCGGCGAGCAGCGCGCCGAACGAGTCGACGCCGAGATAGGCGACGAAGGCGGCGGCGGACACGCCCAGCCCCACCACGAACACGGGGCTCGGCCCCACCCGATCCGCGAGCAGGCCCGCCGCGAACGAGGTGAGCGCGTAGGTGAGGACATAGGAGACGATGACCCAGCGTATCGCCACCGGTCCCACCCCGAAGGCCGCCCCCATCGCGGGAAAGGCGATGTTCACGGAGGAGTCGAGCGACACCACGAGCGCGCCGAGCGCGGCGAGAACGACGGGCACCCGAGTATACTAGCCGCGCTCTTGACCCTCGCGAGGAGGATTTCCCGCATGTCGGCACCGGATCGCGTCGCCGTCGCCGCCCCCTGAAGTGCCCGACTCCCTCGGGTGGCTGGTGCTCGGTGTCGCCGCCATCGTGGCGTCTTCCTTCGGCGGAGTCGCCGGCTTCGGCACCGGCGCCATGATGATCCCCGCCCTCGCCTGGGTCCTCGGTCCCAAGGCCACCGTGCCGGTGCTGACCGTGGGCATGTTTCTCGGCAACGGCGCGCGCGTGTGGTTCAGCCGGGGCGAGGTGAACCTCCCCGTCGCCGCCGCGTACCTCGTGGGGGCCATTCCCGGCGGCGTGCTCGGCGCCATGCTCTACGCGACGATCGACGGCGCGTGGATCAGCCGCCTGCTGGGCGGCTTTCTACTGGCGGCGGTGCCGGGCCGCCATCTCCTCGCCGCCCGGGGCGTGCGCATCCGACTCGCTCACTTCCCCGTCATCGGCGGCGTGTTCGGGTTCTTGGGCTCGCTCGTGGGCGGCGTGGGCCCGGTCCTGAGCCCGTTCTTCTTGGGGCACGGCCTCGTGCGCGGCGCCTATATCGCCACCGACGCGCTCTGCACCGTGGGCACCTACTCCACGCGCGCGCTCGTGTTTCACCGCTATCAGCTGCTCACCGAGCCCATTGTGATCGTCGGCCTCTATATCGGGGTCCTCATGATCGCGGGCGCCTGGATCGGACGCCGGCTCCTGGACCGGATGAGCGAGCGAGCCTTCCTGCGGGTCATCGAGGGTCTGCTCGTGCTCTTCGGCCTGCAGATGCTGCTGTGGCCGGTCCGTTGACCGCGGGCGACGGATCGCGGTAGAACAGGAGCCCATGACCGAGCGCAAGCCCACCGGCTGAGGAGATCCCGATGCCCATTCAGATCAACACCAGCATCAAGGGCAAGGAGTACACGCCCTATGTCGTCCGCGTGGAGCGGGCCAAGATCAAGGACTTCGCCCGCGCCGTCGGCGACCTCAACCCCTTCTACCTGGACGACGAGGTGGGCCGCGCCTCCCCGTGGGGCGACATTATCGCGCCGCCCACCTTCGCCATCACGTTCCGGGACGAGCGAAACGACACCGCATCGTTCCTGAAGGAGCTGGGCACCGACATCTCGCGCATCCTGCACGGCGAGCAGGAGTTCGAGCACTGGAAGCCCATCCGTCCGGGCGACACCCTCCTCTGCCGCGGCAAGGTCACCGACATCTACGAGAAATCCGGCCGCTCCGGCCCCATGGCCTTCGTGGTCCGGGAGACGACGATCACCGACGCCGACAACGACGTGGTGGCCAAGGTCCGCGGCATCACCGTCATTCGGCTGTGACCTGAGAGGACGCCATGAAATACGCCAAGGTCTACTTCGAGGACGTGGAGGTCGGCGGAGAGATGCCGACGCTGGTGAAGGGCCCCATCGAGCAGATCCAGCTCACCCGCTACGCGGGCGCCTCCGGCGACTTCAATCCCATCCACCAGGACGCCGCCTTCGCCAAGGCCGCCGGCATGGGCGACGTGTTCGGGCACGGCATGCTCTCGATGGGGTTCGTCGCCCAGTCGCTGACGGACTGGCTGGGTGCGGGCACGGTGGCGAAGGTCGGAGTGCGCTTCGCCGGGCTGGTCCGGCTCGGCGACGTGATCACCTGCCGCGGGAAGATCGTCGCCAAACGCCCCGCCAAGGAGCCCGGTCGGGGCGCCGGCCAGGTGGACCTCGAGCTGTGGGCGGAGAATCAGAAGGGCGAGAAGGTCGTCACCGGCCGCGCCACCGCCTCGCTGCTCTCGCGCGGCGACGACTAGTTATCGGCCGTCCAGATAGTCGCGCAGCGCCTCCTCGGTGGAGGGAAACGCGAGCTCGTCCCACGGGATCTTCGCCGGCGCCACCCACTCCACGCAGTCGTTCTCGTGGCAGGTGGTGAGGGTACCGCCGGTGACGGCGGCCTGATAGACCACGATCACGATGGGCGAGCTCGGGTAGGAGTAGACGCCCACGAGGCCGCGCAGCGCCACCCTCAGGCCCGTCTCCTCCCACGTCTCGCGCACTGCGGCCGCGTCGACGGGCTCGCCCCAGTCCACGAAGCCGCCGGGGAACGTCCACTTGCCGCGGGCGGGATTGATGGCCCGCCGGGTCAGCAGGATCTGACCGTCCGCTTCGGGAATGGTGCCGGCGACCACCTTGTGGTTCAGGTAGAAGACGAACTCGCACTGCGTGCACACCGGCTCGATCTTGCCCTCGGGAGGGAGCGGCCGGCGCGCGAGGGCACCGCCGCAGAGCGGGCAGAAGCGGACGCCGTCGGGGGTGAGCTGGCGCAGTGACTCGTTGACGCTCATCCGGCCGCCAGCATACCATCTCACATTCGCGATGAAGTGGATTGCCTCCAAGGCGGGCTTCGACGAGGTGTTCGAGCGCGGCAGCGCACCGCGGGGCCACTACGCCTCGCTCATCTCCATCCTCGAGTCTTTCACCCTCGAGGACGTCGCGCGGCGCGAACGGCTCCAGCGGCTTGCCCTCATGAACCAGGGCATCACCTTCACCGTGTACGGCGAGAAGGAGGGGCTCGAGCGCATCTTCCCCTTCGACTTCGTGCCGCGCATCATCCCCGCCGGCGAGTGGAAGCAGCTCCAGGACGGCCTCGTCCAGCGCATCACCGCGCTGAACCTATTCCTGCTCGACATCTACGGGGACCAGAAGTGCCTGCGCGACAAGGTGATCCCCCCCGAGCTCGTCCTGTCGCGGCGCGAGTACAAGCGCGAGCTGCGCGGCGTGGTGCCGCCGCGAAAGATCTTCACGCACGTGGTGGGCACCGACATCATCCGCGACGGCGAGGGCCGCTACCTCGTCCTCGAGGACAACTGCCGGGTGCCCAGCGGCGTGTCCTACGTGCTCGAGAACCGCACTCTTCTCAACCGCGTCTTCCCGGAGTTCTTCGCCTCCTATCCGGTCCGCCCCATCAACGACTACCCGAGCCTGCTCCTCGATACGCTCCTCCACGCGGCGCCGCGGGCGAGCCAGAGCCCGGTCACGGTCGTGCTCTCCCCCGGCATCCACAACTCGGCCTACTTCGAGCACTCGTTCCTCGCCCGCGAGATGGGGGTGACCCTGGTGGAGGGCCGCGACCTCCTCGTCGAGGGCAACCGCGTCTTCATGCGCCGCACCCACGGCAAGCGCCAAGTGGACGTCATCTACAGAAGAGTGGACGACGAGTTTCTCGATCCCCTCACCTTCCGTCGCGACAGCATGCTGGGCGTGCCCGGGCTGCTCAACGTCTACCGGGACGGCAATGTCGTGCTCGCCAACGCCCCCGGCTCGGGGGTGGCCGACGACAAGAGCGTCTACGCCTTCATGCCCGCCCTCATCAAGTACTACCTCGACGAGGATCACCTCCTGCCCCAGGTGCCGACGTATCTCGGCTTCCGTCGGGACGACCTCCGCCATATCACCGAGCACGCCGACACCCTCGTGATCAAGACCACCGGGGACGCCGGCGGCTACGGGATGCTCCTGGGCCCCTTCGCCGCCCGGAAGGAGATCGACGCGTATCTCGCGCAGGTCCGGAAGAACCCCGGCAACTACATCGCGCAGCCGCTCGTGGACCTGTCCTCGCATCCGACCCATGTGGAGGGCCGCTTCGAGCCGCGGCGCATCGACCTCCGCCCGTTCATCCTCTACGGCGACCGCCTCCGCGTGCTGCCCGGCGGCCTCACCCGCGTCGCCTTGCGACCGGGCTCTTACGTCGTCAACTCCTCCCAGGGCGGCGGGAGCAAGGACACCTGGGTGCTGGCCGCCCGCGAGCCATGATCCTCTCGCGCGTCGCCGACGGTCTCTACTGGATGGGGCGCTACCTCGAGCGCGCCGAGAACACCACGCGGCTCCTTCTCGTCACCGAGGAGATGTCCACCGAGGTTCACGGCCTCGACGAGGAGCTCGCCCGGGGAGAGTGGCGCGATCTCGCGGAGATCTTCCCGGGCCCGCCGCTGCCCGAGCGGGCCATCCGCCACGTGGGCGGTCTCGCCGCGGCGACCCTGCAGGCGCTCACCCTTGCTTCCGCGCACCCAAACTCCGTGCACTACTCCCTCAAGCGCGCCCGCGACAATGCCCGCACCGTGCGCGAGGCCCTGAGCGTGGAAGTGTTCGTGAACCTCAACGAGACCTATCAGGACCTGGAGGCGCAGGCGGGGCGGCGCCTCTCCGACACCCCGGCCTTCCGCAGCGCCCTGAGCGCCGCCCATCGGGGCATCCTGTCCACCGTGGGCGCCATCGAGCACACCCTCACCCGCGATCCCGGCTGGCTCTTCCTGCGGCTGGGCGAATCCACCGAGCGGCTCTTCCGCGCGGCCACCGTGCTCCGGATCAAGCTGCCCGGCCTCGTCGCCCCCGAGCCGAAGGTGGACCTGCCGCTGCTGCACACGCGCTGGCGCGCGTTGCTGCGGGGGCTGTCCTCGCTGGAGAACTTCCGCCAGTCCTACGGCGCCCGGCTCGAGCCGCTGGAGGTGCTGCACTTCCTGCTCTTCGATGCCCGCGCCCCGCGCTCGCTGCGCTTCGGGACCACCGCCGTCAAGGAGATCCTCGACCAGCTCTCCGCGGCGGGGCAGCCGAGCGCCCCCGCCCGCCTCATGGGACGGCTCGCCGCCGAGCTGACCTATCGCAGCGATGAAGTGATCCGGCGCGGCGAGTACCTGACCTTCCTGGACGCCGTGGTCGACGAGGTCACCAAGACCCACGAGGCCCTGTCCACGCTATACTTCGGGACCTGAGCGCGATGTTCCTCGAGGTCGAGCACCGCTTTTCCTTCGATTACGACGCCTTCGTCCGCGAATCGTTCATCGAGCTGCGGATGCAGCCCAAGACCACTCCGCACCAGACGCTGCACTCCTTCGTGCTCGCGGTGGGGCCGCCCACCACGCTGTCGCGCTTTCGTGACTGGAACGATAACCTCGTCCATCACTTCACGGTCACGTCGTATCACGACCGGATCGCGGTGGCGGGACGCTCGCTCGTCGCCACGCACCCCACCGCGCCGCCTCTCGGCGAGGTCGTGGATCGGCTGCCCCTCGAGGGACTGCCGTATCCTCTGTGGGATTTTCTCCAGCCCGGGGGACCCATCCGCGCGGGCGCCGCCCTCCGGAAGTTCAGCCAGTCCATTCCCGGGACGGAGAGCGCGTCATCGCTCGGCGAGCACGTGCTCGCGGTGGGCCGGCACGTCCACGGCGAGTTTGCGTACCGGAAGCAAGTCACCCGCGTCGACTCCACCACCGACGACTTCCTGGGCATCGGCGCCGGCGTCTGCCAGGACTTCACCCACCTCACCCTGGGCCTGCTCCGGCTGCGCGGGGTGCCGTGCCGATACGTGAGCGGCTATCTACACGTGGAGCCCGCGGGCGACGAGGCGGCGCAGAGCCACGCCTGGATCGAATTCTTCTCGCCCACCCGCGGCTGGATCCCCTTCGATCCCACCCACGATCGCGAGATCGACGAGCACTACGTCACGGTGGGCCACGGCCGGCACTACGAGGACGTCCCACCCAACAAGGGTATCTTCCGCGGCAACGCGGGCGAGAGGCTCACCGCCGAGGTCTACACGCGGGTGTCCGCCCACAAGGACGTCTCGACCCTGCGCGAGGAGATCGAGGCCATCGACCTGCCGGTGTTCCAGGAGATTCCCGACCGGTCGCGTACCTTGCGGGGCATCGTGTCCGACGACGCCATCGTCCAGCAGCAGCAACAGCAACAGCAGGAACGAACATGCGCATAGACCGGGCACGGCTGGCCGCGAGCATGGAAGCGCTGGGACGCATCGGCGAGACGCCGCGGGGCGGGCTCACGCGTCTGGCCCTGACCGACGAGGACCGGCGAGGCCGGGACCTCCTCGTGGGCTGGATGCGGGAGTCCGGGCTCACCGTGACCGTCGATCAGATGGGCAACATCTTCGGGATCCGCGGGGGGATGGACGCCCTGCCGCCCGTCCTCATGGGCTCGCACGCCGACTCGGTGCCGACGGGGGGCAAGTACGATGGCCAGCTGGGGGTGCTGTGCGCGCTGGAGGTGATCCGCACCCTCGCGGCGCCGCCCACCCGCACGCGCCATCCCCTCGGCATGGTGATCTTCACCAACGAGGAAGGAGCGCGCTTTCAGCCTGCCATGATCGGCTCCGGGGTGCTCGCGGGCAAGATCGCCCTCGAGGACGCCTACAACGCCCGCGACCGCGACGGGAAGCGCCTCGGTGACGAGCTCGAGCGCATCGGCTACCTCGGACCCGAGCCGTGCGTGCCCCGCCCCGCGCGCGCGTACCTCGAGCTCCACATCGAGCAGGGTCCCCTCCTCGAGGAAGAAGGCCTGCCCGTCGGCGTCGTGGAGGGCATCGTGGCCATCGCGTGGTCCCGGCTCACCCTCACCGGAGTGCAGGATCATGCCGGGCCCACGCCGATGCGCATTCGTCACGACGCCCTCGTGGCCGCCGCCGAGGTGGTGCGCGCGGCGCGGGAGATCCCGCGCCGTATCGGCGGCGATCTGGTGACCACGGTGGGCCGGCTCGACGTGAGCCCGAACATCCCCAACGCCATTCCCGGCCGGGTGAGTCTCTCGGTGGACATGCGCGATCCCGACGAGGCCTCCCTGACCCGGGCCCTCGGCATGCTCGACCGCGTCGTCAAGGACGCCGCCCGCCGCGAAGGCGTAGCGTACTCGCTGGATCACTACTGGCGGGTCCCCCGCACCGAGTTCGATCCCGGCGTGGTCGGCGCGGTCGAGCGGGCAGCCCGCGCGGTGGGCTGCGGTTATCGCCGCATCCTGTCCGGCGCGGGGCACGACGCGCAGTACATGGCGGCGATCTGCCCCACCGGCATGGTGTTCGTTCCCTCGCGGGCGGGGCGCAGCCACTGCGAGGAGGAGTTCACCGCGCTCGACGACATCGAGCGCGGCGCCAACACGCTGCTGCTGGCCGCCGCCGAGCTGGCGGGCGCGACGACCTGAGGGCTCCCGCCTCAGGCGGGGCGGGCCGCGCGCTCGGCGTGGTGCGCGGGCGGCAGCCGGAGATGCGCGACCACCGGCAGATGGTCGGAGGCCACCCGGGCCAGCCGGCTCCGGTGCACGCGAAATCCCTCCCCGTGCAGGCTGCGATCCCAGTAGATCCGGTCGAGCGGAAACAGCGGCAGGGGCGCGGGATGCGTGCGGCGGATCCGCGGCCCCGCCAGCTCGCGCCGCAGGGTGCGTCCCACCGCGCCCGGAAACCATTCGTTGAGATCTCCCACGACCACGCGCGAGCCGCGGAGCGCCTCATGGAGGACGTGCTCGCGCACGAGCAGCTCTACCTGGGCCGCCCGCTCGCGGACCCGCAGGCCGAAGTGCACGTTGAAGAGATGGACGAGGTGTCCGGACAGCTCCACGTCCACGCAGATTCCGCCCCGCGGCTCCCGCTCATAGCGGGTGAGGTCGAAGGTCCGGATGGCGTGCGCGGGGTGCCGGGTGAGAATGACGTTGCCGTAGGGACCCTGCGGGCGCTCCACCGTCACCCCCATGTGCATGTCCATGCCCAGCCGCTCCGCGAGGGCTTCCGCCTGGGGCCGAAAGATCTCCTGCACGCCGACCAGATCCGCCTCCAGCTCCTCGAGGACGCCGGCGATGCGGCCGAGGTCCACCCGGCCATCGAGCCCCTGCCCCTTGTGAATGTTGTACGACGCGACGGTCAACACCGATCGGTGTAACTCGCTCATGCGTCCGATCCGTTCAGATAGGCGGCGAAGTGCGGATAGAGCTGCACGGGATGGGTAATGGGGGGCGCCGGCAGCGGGACATGGGGAGGATGGAGGATGAAGGTGTGCAGCTCATGCTCCGACGGCCCCGCGTGCGCTCCGTGCTCGGGGGCGAAGGAGATGTTGCCCGCGGCGGCCTCGATGCCGTAGAGCACGAGATCGCCCGCGCTCGGCATCGCCATCAGCTCTCGTAGTCCTTGCAAGACGACCTCCCTGTCCGCTCGTCCCTCGAAGAGACCGTCTGTCGGTCCCTCGTCGAGCGCGTACCGTCTTCCACGATACCAGCACATCGCCCCTGCACGCGAACGAACCAGCACGAGGCCGATGCCGGGATGGCGGGACAGGCCGCCGGCCACCCCCGGATACCGGGCCTCCAGGTCCTCGGCGAGGACGGGCTCCGGGTCATCGGTGAAGTAGACGAACGCGTTCGGCCCCGCCGGCACGACGCGGATGGGCTCGGGCGCCTCGTCCGCCCCCGAGGGCCAGATCCAGCGGGTGAAATCCTGCTCCAGATAGTTCACGAAGCGCTGGATGGAGCCGACGGCGCGCAGCGCGCGCAAGCCCGCCCACTGACGTCGGAGGGAGGCCGCGGGGGCATGGGCGCGGGGCGCCCGTCCGTCGCCGAGAAACGCCGCGCGCACCACGGTCTCGATGCTGGCGCCCCCCGACACCTCGGTGAATCGGCGCGTGAGCACCTGCCCGTGATCGGAGAGGACGTAGAGGTCCACCCCCGGCTCGGGCAGGCGATGGACGATGCGGACGAGCTGGGCGATGGAGCTGTCCACGCGACGGAGGGCGCGGAGGGCATTGCGGCTGGATGGGCCGAAGCCGTGCGCGTAGACGTCGTATTCCATGAAGTTGACGTAGATGGCGGGAACGCCGCGATAGAGCGACACGGCGGTGGCGAGGGTGAGGAGTTGCCGCGCCCAGATCGACGAGCCGATCTTGAAGAGGATCCAGCGGGCGCCCGGCTCCTGCGGCACCGTGCCGGTCATGAAGCGGCCGAGCGCCCGGCCGAGCTCCTGCAGGGTCAGCGCGCTGCACTTGACGATGACCCACCCGAGGACGATGGCCGAGAGCGGGGCGCGGAGAATCGCCCACCCTGCACGGGTTGGCTTGAGGAGGGCAGCGAGGTTCCAGAGATTGTCGACGGCCTCGCCGGTGAAGATGCAGCCGTACGCTGCGCCGCCGCGCATGATCCCGCGACGGCCCCGCGCGTGCTGCTCCTCGATGAGGGCGGCCATGCCCGGACGCGGGAAGTAGCGGTCCTCGCGCTCCCGCTTGTCGTAGTAGTGAAAGCCCGGGATGTCCGGGTGGACGCCGTACATGATGGCCGCCTGGAACGCCGGGGTGGAGCTGGGCAGACCCACCGACATGGGCCGATTGACCAGGCGCCGGGACGACAGGAGCCGCGCGAGCGCGGGCACGCGGCCCGTGGACAGCGCGAGCTCCAGCACCTCCCGCGACAACCCGTCGATCTGAATGATGAGGAAGCGCCGCGGGCGCGGCATCTCTGTCGGGTGCAGTCGCGCCCACCGGGCGAAGGCGTCGAGCGCGCCCTGCGCCCTGAGCACGATGGCGTCGAAGGCCATGTCCTTGCTATCTTAACCCGCATGAGCGAAGCCCTCGCCGGCGCGCCCCATCCCGTCGTCGTCGCCGTGCGCCGCTTCGTCGAGATCGAGGTCGTTCCCGTCGCCCTCGCGCTCGAGCATGCCGACGAGTATCCGCACGCCCTCGTGGAGCGCATGCGGGAGCTGGGGCTGTTCGGCGCGCTTGTCCCCCCCGCCTACGGGGGTCTCGGGCTGGGCGTGGCGGTCTACGCGCGCGTCATCGAGGAGCTCTGCCGCGGCTGGATGTCCCTCGCCGGCGTCATCAACAGCCACACCATGGCCGCCCTGATCGTGCTCCACCACGGCACCGACGAGCAGCGGGCGCGCCTCCTGCCCCGCTTCGCGAACGGGGAGGCGCGGGGCGGACTCTGCCTCACCGAGCCCCATGCCGGCTCCGACGTGCAGGCCATCCAGACGGTGGCCCGCCGCGAGGGTAACCAGTACCTCATCACCGGCTCGAAGATGTTCGTGACCAATGGGCGCGAGGGCAATACCTTCGCCCTGCTCGCCCGCACCGACACCGCCGCCGACCCGCCGCACCGGGGCATGTCCTGCTTCATCGTGGAGAAGGGGGCGCCCGGGCTCGACGTGGTCAAGTCCATCGCCAAGCTCGGCTACAAGGGCGTGGACACCGCCGAGCTGGTCTTCGATCGCTTTCCCGTCCCTGCCGCGAACCTCGTGGGCGGCGTCGAGGGCCGCGGCTTCCGCCACGTGATGTCGGGGCTCGAGACCGGACGCATCAACATCGCGGCGCGGGCGGTCGGGGTGGCACAGGCCGCGCTGGAAGAGGCCGCCGCCGCGGCTCGCCTGGACGCCGCCGAGTCCGCGCTGGGTGCGCTCGCGGGCATCGCCACCCGGGTGGAGGCGGCGCGGCTCCTCACGGCGTGGGCAGCGGGCATGAAGGACCGCGCGGAGCGCTGCGATCTCGAGGCCGGCATGGCCAAGCTCTATGCGTCCGAGGCGGCCCAGGAGGCGGCGGTGGAGATCGTCCGCCTGTCCGGCCGGCGCGGCCAGGTCATCGACTCTCCCATCGAGCGGCTCTACCGGGACACCCCGCTGATGATCATCGGCGAGGGGGCGAACGAGATCCAGCGAATCCTCATTGCCCGTCAGCTACTCGAGCGATCTGGTGAGCGTTTTGGGCCCCTCATGACTGGGGGCTTCGAGTCCGATGATCGCCGGCAGCTGGTGCTGGCGGTCCGGCAGTTCGTCCAGAAGGACGTGATCTCCCTGGCCCACGAGGACGATGCGTCGGGGCGTTATCCGGCCGCGCTCGTGGAGCGCCTCGCCGAGCTTGGCGTGTGCGGCGCCCTCATCCCCGTCGACTACGGCGGGCTCGATCTCGATCTTGTCACCGCGGCCATGATGGTGGAGGAAGTGGCACGCGGGTGGGGGATGCTCGGGGCGCTCCTTGCCTCGCACCTCGCGGCCGCTCACGCGATCGCGCATCACGGCTCACCGACGGCGCGCGACCGGCTCCTGCCCGCGATGGCGCGGGCCGAGCGGCTCGGCTGCGTCGCGCTCGGCGGTCCCGCCCCCGTGCGCCGCACCGGCGGCGGCTGGGGCCTGCTGGGCGGCGCCCCGCTCACGGCCGGGGCCGCGCACGCGGGCGTGTTCGTCATCGTGGGCGACTTCGAGGGCCGGCGGGCCGCCTTCCTCGCCGAAGCCGGAAGCGCCGGGCTCGACGTCGCGGCGCCGGCGGCGACGGTCGGCTTTCACGGCCTCGGCGTCGCCGACATCACCTTCGCGCACCTGCGCCTGCCCCACGAGGCCCGGCTGGGGCACGACGACGGCGCCGCCGCCGAGACGGCCGCCAGCCTCGAGAGCCTGCTCCGGCTCGGCGAGGCGGCGGTGGCGGTGGGCCTCGGCGAGGCGGCGCTGGAGGCGGCGCTCCGCTACGCGCAGCAACGCCACACCTTCGGCAAGCCCATCGCGCAGCATCAGGCCATACAGCTCAAGCTGGCCGACATGGCCACGCGGGTGACCGCCTCACGGCTACTCGTGCACCGCGCGGCCGAGCGCCTGACCCGGCTTCCCGGGGACGCCGCCGGCGCGGCGATGGCGCGGTTGGACGCCCCGGAGACCGCTTATCACGCCGCGCTCGAGTCTATGCGCACGCATGGCGGGTACGGCTACACGAAGGAATTCCCCATCGAGCGCCTCTACCGCGACGCCGCCGCGCTGCTCGCCGGCGACGGCGTGGCCGCCCGGCTGCGCCTGGCGGTGGCCCGGGCCGTGCTGGAGGGCCACCCCGCGTGAGCTACGGACGCTACTTCGAGGAATTCACGGTCGGGCAAGAGTTCCATCACTGGCCGGGCCGCACCATCACCGAGGCAGACTGCACCTGGTTCGCCCTCCTGACGATGAATCAGCATCCCCTGCATTCCGACGCGCACTATGCAGAGACCCACACCCAGCACAAGCAGCGAGTGGTGCTGGGCCCGCTCGTGTACAGCGTGGTCATCGGGATGACGGTGGCCGACATCTCCGGCCGCGCCATCGCCAACCTCGAGGTCGACGCGCTCCGGCACGAGAAGCCCACGTTCATCGGCGACACCCTCTACGCGCACTCGCGTGTCGTGGCGCTGCGGGAGTCGCGCCAGGGCGACCGCGGCATCGTCACCGTGGAAACGCATGCGACGAATCAACGCCGTGACCAGGTATGCTCCTACACTCGCAAGGTCCTCGTCCCCAAGAAGAACCACGCGACCCTCGGCGAGGGCCGGCTCCCCTACTGACATGAGCCGCCCCCCGCTCGAGGGAGTTCGCATCCTCGCCGTGTCGCAGTTCGGGGCGGGACCCTTCGGCACGCAGGTGCTTGCGGATCTCGGGGCCGAGGTCATCAAGATCGAAGATCCCGGCGTGGGGGGCGACGTGTCCCGCTATGTCCCGCCCTTCGCGGGCGAGGCGGACTCGCCCTACTTCCAGTCCTTCAACCGCGGCAAGCGCTCGCTCACGCTGAACCTCCGCCATCCCGACGGGCAGGCGGTGCTGCACGATCTCGTGCGCGTGTCCGACGCGGTGTTCAACAACGCTCGGGGCGACCTTCCCGGCAAGCTCGGCCTCACCTACGAGGCGCTCAAGGGCGTCAATCCCAAGGTGGTCTGCTGCTCCCTCACCGGGTACGGCACCAGCGGGCCCCGCGCGGCCGAGCCCGCCTACGACTACCTCATCCAGGGCTATGCCGGCTACATGTCCGTCACCGGTGAGCCGGACGGGCCTCCCGGCAAGTGCGGCGTGTCCGTCATCGACTTCGCCGGCGGCTATGCCGCGATGATCGGCCTCATGGTCGGCCTCTTCGACGCCCAGCGCACGGGCGTCGGCCGCGACGTGGACATCTCGCTGCTCGACACCGCGGTGAGCATGCTGTCCTACTTCGCGATCTGGACGCTCAACCGCGAGTGGGTCCCGGAGCGGACGCGTGACTCGGCCCATCAGGTGCTCGTCCCCGCCCAGAACTTCCCCACCAAGGACGGGTGGATCGTCGTCTTCTGCAACAAGGACAAGTTCTGGCAGGAGCTCGTGGAGGCCCTGGACGCCCCCGCGCTCTCGGCGGATCCCCGCTTCCACACTTTCCCGGACCGCCATGCCCATCGGGACGACCTCCTGCCCTTGCTCAAGGCGCGCTTCGCCACGCGCACCACCGCGGAGTGGCTCGACCGGCTGCGCGGCCGCGTCCCCTGCGCGCCCGTCAACGACGTGCGGGAGGCGCTGGCCGACGAGCAGGTGCTGGCGCGGGACATGATCGTCGAGGTCGAGCACCCGGAATTCGGCACGCTCAAGGAGGTGCGGAGCCCCATCCGCACCATGGGCGAGGTGCGCGCGCCGCGCCGGGCACCCCGGCTGGGCGAGGACACCGACGCGATCCTGGGCGAGATCCTGGGGTACGGCGCCGCCACGATCGCGGGCCTGCGCGACCGCGGAGTCATTGGATGAGCAGCCGGGGGATGAGCCGGCCCCTGGAAGCCCCCGACGTCGAGGAGGTCGAGGGCACCGAGACCGCCGCCGCGCCGCCCTGGATGACCATCCTGCACAACTGCGACTGCCATACCTTCGAGCAGGTGGTGCAGCAGCTGATGAAGGCGATCGGTTGCTCCGAGGACCGGGGGTGGGAGCTCGCCTGGGAGGTTCACAATACCGGCAAGGCGGTGGTGAAGGTCGGGCCGGAGCCGGAGTGCGTGCGCGTGGGCAATGTGCTGGCTTCCATCGGCCTCATCGTGACCGTCGTGCAGTCCTAGTCCCCACGCAGTCCCTTCGCAGGAAATCGCATCTCCAATTTGCCGAGGTCATTCCTCCTTCTCGGGAGCAGCTTGTCCGCTCTTGGATCGGCCTGATGACTCAAATAGATACAATATTTCGATATCTTACGGGTATTCAGGGCCCTGGCATCTCGGTTGCTCTTACTAGAGGTGGCCGGAAACAACGGCCCTAGGAGCCCGACAAATGAGACTTCTCGACCTGATCCGTGAGGCCTGGCAAGAAGATCACAAGGGCGGCATCGTTCGCCCCTGGTACCGTCGCCCGAACATGTGGATGATCGCCGCGGCCGTGGTCCTTCCCTTCGGCTGGCTGCTTCCGGTGGCCCGCGTCGCCTACGTCGAAGTGCGTAACCGCAGAACCCGCCGCATCTAGCCCCCGTCCCCACATCGGGTGAGGGCGGCGTGAGCCCGGGAGGTCATCTCGTCACGACGGCGCTCGCATGCGCGGCCGTCCAGACCGTCACCGGCTCCCCCGCCCTCACCGCAGGTGTCGCCGCCGGCGGGTTCCTCATCGACCTCGACCACGTCCTCGACTACGTCGCCTTCGAGCGACAGCGCGACCTTCGCCCCGCCGCCTTTCTCCGCTACTACCTGGCCGGACGGACGCGCACCGTGGTGCTCCTGCTCCACTCCTACGAAGTCCTGCTCGCGCTCGCCCTGCTCGCCTGGGGGGGGAATCTAGAGTGGCTCTGGGGCTACGTGCTGGGGGCGGCGGCGCTGCACCTGCCGCTCGACATCGTGTTCAACGGCAAGGTGGCCGGCCGGAGCATGGTGGGGTTCTACAGCTTCGTCTACCGCTGGCGCGCCGGTTTCCGGACCGATCGCTTGCTCGCCCTGGGGCGCCTGGCGCCCCCGCCCGCGCGCTTCTGGCCGGCCTTCTTCATCGGCGCCAAGCGCCAGACGCCGGCGGCCCCTCGCTCCCACCCTCGCTCCGCTCGGGACAGCACTTTCGAATTGCTCGCCTCGCCTTCGGCTGCGGCTCGCCCTACATTACCGGGCCAATGATCCAGGGCGCGAACTCTTCCTCTCCGACGCCGCTTAGCTCGCTCTTCGACTGCTTCCCCGACGCCACCGCCACGATCTCCTCGAAGATCTGACGGCCGACCTCGGCCAGCGGCACCCCCTCGAGGATCACCCCGCAGTTCACGTCCATGTCGTCCTGCAGGTGGCGATACATGAGGGAATTGGTGGCGAGCTTGATCGACGGCACCGGCTTGCAGCCGAACACCGAGCCGCGCCCGGTGGTGAAGCAAATCATGTTGCAGCCGCCCGCGACCAGCCCCGTGATGGAGACGGGATCGTGGCCGGGCGTGTCCATGAAGACGAACCCCCGCGTGGTGATGGGCTCGCCGTACTGGAAGACGTCCATCATGGGCGTGGTCCCGCCCTTGGTGACGCCGCCCAGCGACTTCTCGAACACGGTGGTGATGCCGCCGGCCTTGTTGCCGGGGGCCGGGTTGTTGTCCATGGCCTCGATTCCGCGGCAGTACCACTCCCACCACTTGTAGCGATCGATGAGCTTCTTCGCCACGCCCTCGTTCACGGCGCGCCGAATCAGCAGGTGCTCGGCCCCGTAGATCTCGGGCGTCTCGGCGAGGACGCCGGTGCCCCCGTAGCGGACCAGCTCGTCCACCGCCCAGCCCAGCGCGGGGTTCGCGGTGATGCCGGAGTTGGAGTCGGAGCCGCCGCAGTTGGTGGCGAGGCAGATCTCCGACACCGGCTCCCGCGTGCGCCGCGCCTCGTTGGCCCGGGGCAGGAGCTTCGCCACCTCGCGAGCAGCGATGTCCACCGTCTTCCGGATACCGCCCGCCTCCTGGATGTTGACCACGAAGGGCGCGCGCTCCGGGTGGCCGGGGACGGCCATGCGCTGCTTGTCCACCATGACCGCGGCCTGGTTCACCTCGCAGCCGAGGCCGACGAGGATGTAGGCGGCCACGTTGGGGTGCTTCGCGTAGCCGGCGAGGACGCGCTGGAGCGCCATGTGATCCTCGCCGAAGAGCTTGGTGCCGCAGCCGGACTTGTGCGTGACCGCGAGCACTCCGTCGATATTGGGATAGTCCCGCTGGACGTCGCGGAACTTGTCCTTGACGAACTGGCTCACCGAGGCCGAGCAGTTCACCCCGGAGATGATCGCCACGTAGTTCCGGGTGCCCACGCGCCCGTCCTCGCGCCGGTAACCGTCGAAGTAGCGCATCTCGGCGGCGGGATACGGTGTCACCGGCCGTACGTCCACGCCCACCTCGTAGCGGTCGGCGGCGAGCTCGCCGATGCCGAGGTTCTGGGTGTGGACGTGGTCGCCCACCTGGATGGCCTCGGTGGCGAAGCCGATTACCTGCCCGTAGCGGCGCACCGTCTCGCCCGCGGCGCGCGCGCGGCGCGCGATCTTGTGGCCCGGCCGGATGTCCTGGCGCGCCTCGATGCGGCCGCCGGCGGGGTCCTCCAGCGCCGTGCCCGCTTTGATCTCCTTCTTGGCGATGGCCACGTCGTCCTGGGGGTGGAGCACGATGGCGACGTCGGTGAGGGCAAGGCTTGCCATGCGAAAGGCCTCCATGCGAGTAATCGTACGGGCCGAATCTACCATGACCGCGCGCCGCGTCGCCGCTCTCGCCGGGATCGTCACCGTGTGCCTCGCCGGCGCCGCCGCGCCCGCTCCGGAGCCCGATCTCCGCTGCCACCAGGAGCCGGGCAACCGCTTCTTCTGGACCGAGTGGGGGTTCTGCGATCTCGGCCCGCATGGGCCCCACGCGGCCCAGGGCATCGTCATCTGGAATCACGGCCTGTCCGGCACCAGCGCGGAGCTCAAGGCGCCGCCCGCGCTGGCCCTGCGCATCCTCCACGCCCGCGGCTGGGACGTCGTGAAGATCATCCGGAACAACCTGGGCGAGACCGAGAGCTCGCTGGCGCGCGCGGCCGCGCGCACGGACGAGGAGATCCGCCTTCAGCGGAGCCGCGGCTATCGCCGGGTCGTGCTCGCGGGTCAGTCCTTCGGCGGCTATGTTTCGCTCGAGACGGCGGCCGATCGGCGCGACGTCTTCGCGGTGGTGGCGATGGCGCCCGGGGTGACGAGCCGGGGTGGCGTCGATCGCCTCGATCCGAGCGTGACCGAGCGGCTGCTCGCCGAGAGCAAGGCCGCGCGGATCGCCGTCGTGTTTCCGCCCGCCGACGAGGTACTCAACACCTCCGCGCGCGGCCCCGGCGCCGGCAAGGTGCTCGTGCGGCGGGGGCAGCCCTACCTCCTCGTCGACGAGACCGCGTCCGCCATCAGCGGCCACGGCGGCGCGACGGGGGGCCGCTTCGCCCTCCGCTACGGAATCTGCCTCGCCGAATTCCTCGCCGCGGACCCCGCCCCGCCGGGACACTTTCCGTGCCCGGTGGGCCGGGAGGCGGACGCCGCGCGGGACTTGCTGCTGCGCGGCCGCTGGGCCGGCGTCGAGCCTCTCCCCGCGGCAATGGCCCTGCCGGAGGCACACGCGTCCTTCACGGGCCTCTGGTTCGGCCTGATCGGCGAGACGGTGGTGGTCACGGGGCTCGTCGAGCTCGAGGCGGGGATGCCCCAGGTCATCGACCGCGCGGTGGCCACGCGGGCGAGCGGCGGGCGCTACGTGGCCCGCGCCGATGGGGGCCGCCTCCACGCGACGCTCGGCCGGGATCCCGCCCCGACCATCACGCTCACGCCCGGCGCGGGGGGCGCGATGGAGCTGGCGTGGGTGTCCGCCGACGGCCGCCGCACGCTGCGGGGCGCACTCGCGCCGCTGGCTCCGGCGCCGTAGGCCGCCGCCCTGATTGACGCGCCTCGCCGGCCACCGTACACTGCCCTTCGTCATGGCGCCCCGCACCGAACCGCGCGACGCGACCCTCCCGCTGCGCGGGTTCCGCCTTCACTACGTGGAGTGGGGCGATCCCACGGCCCCGCCGCTCGTGCTGCTCCACGGCATCACGGGGCATGCGCGGACCTGGGATACCCTCTCCGTCGCGCTCGGCGAGCAGTGGCGCGTGCTCGCGGTCGACCAGCGCGGACACGGGGACTCCGAGCCCGCGCCCGACGGCGACTACACCGTCGGAGCGATGGCCGACGATCTCGGCGCCTTCGCCGACGCGCTGGGCCTGTCCACCTTCTCGCTGGTCGGCCTGTCCATGGGTGGCCGCGTGGCCATGGGCTTCGCGGGCGCCAATCCGTCTCGCGTCGAGCGGCTCGTCATCGTCGACATCGCCCCCGACATCCATCCTCCGGGCATGGCGCGCATCCGTCAGATGATCGCCGGCGCGCCGGAAGCGATCGAGTCCGAGGAATGGGCGGTGGAGACGGCGATGGCGGCCAACCCGCGCGCCGACGTGGGCGAGCTGCGCCACCGCATCAAGCACGCGCTCCGGCGCGAGCCCGACGGCACCCTCACCTGGAAGTACGCGCGCGACCTCCGCGAGATGATGCGGCGGGGCGGGCGGCGCGAGCCCATGGATCTCTGGGAGCGGCTCACCCACATCACCTGCCCCACGCTGCTGGTGCGCGGCGCCGAGTCGGACGTGCTCTCGCCAGAGCTTGCTCAACGTGTGATCGCGGCGCTCCCCGACGGCCGCCTCGTCGAGGTTCAGGACGCCGGCCATACCGTGCCCGGCGATCGGCCCGCCGAATTCGTCGCGGTCGTGCGCCGCTTCCTCGGCGCCGGCCGCTAGCCCGCGCGGCCGCCGGCTAGCGGCTCCGTAGCGTCCGCGCCGCCTCCGCCCGCATCCGCTGCATCGCGTCCGTCTCCTGGTCGGCGTAGCGCTCCTCTTTCCAGGGGTCGGCGTCCATGTGATAGCCGTTGGCTTCCCAGAAGCCGGGCGGGTTGACGTCCAGGAACTCGAAGGCGCGGAGCCACTTGGCGCTCTTCCAGAAGTACAGGCGCGGCACGATGAGCCGCAAGGGGCCGCCGTGCTCCGGCGTCAGATCGCGGCCGTCGTGCTTGAGGGCCAGGAGCACGTCGTCGCGGACGAGCTCGTCGAGGGCCAGATTGGTGGTGTAGTCGGGATCGGCGTGGATGCGCACGAAGCGGGCGCCGGGCCGGAGGCGCACCTGGCGCATGATCTCCCGGATCGCGACGCCCTCGAAGGTGTTGTCGAGCCGCGACCAGCGCGTGACGCAGTGGATGTCGCACCGCACCTGCACGCGCGGGAAGGCGAGGAATTCCGCCCACGTCCACGTCCGCTCCTCCTCGACCATCCCGAAGCAGCGGAACGTCCACCGGGACGCGTCGAAGCGGGGCGTGACCCCGTAGGTGAGGACGGGCCACTTCTCGGTGAGCACCTGGCCGGGCGGGACGCGAGGCGCGAGGGCCGGCGGGGTCCGCTTCACTCGCGAATCCACGACTCCGCGAGCGGGATCTCCGTGGCCCGGCGGGCGCCGAGGTCGGCGGGGTCGGAGCCCGAGGAGGGCGCGACCCGGAGCAGGGCCTCCACGTCGGCGCGGCGATAGAGGCGCTGCCGCTTGATCCCCTGCCGGTAGCTCTTGAGGACGCCGCGGCTCACGTAGGCGTAGAGCGTCGCCGGCTTGATCTCCAGCAGGCCGGCCGCCTCCTCCACCGTCAGGTACTCCTCACCGTCCAGGACGATCATCGCGCCTCCGTCCGCCCCCATCGTACAGGCGACAACCCCGCGAATACACGAGTCTCGCCCTCCATCATTGTAAATCAATATAAATCATGTATAGTCAACTCAACCAAAGGAGGCTCGCATGGGCACCGCCGCCACCCTCACCGACTGGAAGGCCGGCCTGGAGGACGTCGTCGCCACCCGCTCCGCGATCTGCACGGTGGACGGCGCCGCCGGCCGCCTCTACTACCGCGGCTACGAGATCGCCGACCTCGCCGGGCGCGTGAGCTTCGAGGAGGTCACGCACCTCCTGTGGTTCGGCGAGCTGCCGGGAGCGGCCGACGGCCGCGCCTTCGCCGCCCGCCTGGCCGGCGCGCGCGGCCTGCCCGCGCCGGTGGCCGCGCTCCTCCGCACCCTCCCTCGCGCTTGCCATCCCCTCGACGCCCTGCGCACCGCGATCTCGCTGGCCGCCACCCACGATCCCGACGTGCGCGCGGACAGCCCCGAGGCGAACCTCGCCAAGTCGGTGCGGCTCACCGCCCTGGTTCCCGCGGTGGTCGCGGCGTGGCACCGCATCCGTAGCGGGCTCGAGCCGGTGGCGGCGCCGGCGGACGGCGGTCACGCCGCCCACTTCCTCCACATGCTCGAGGGGCGCGCGCCCACGGGGGACGTGGCCCGCGTGCTCGACGTGATCCTCACCCTCCACGCCGATCACGAGCTCAACGCCTCCACCTTCGCGGCCCGCGTGGCGGTGGCCACCCTCGCCGACCTCCACGCGGCGGCGGTGGCGGCCGTCGCCACCCTGAAGGGCCCCCGCCACGGCGGCGCCAACGACGATGTGCTCGCCATGCTCAAGGCCATCGGCGATCCCGCGAAGGCCGAGGACTACGTCGAGCGGCGCATCGGCAGCCGCGACCGGTTGAGCCGCGTCGAGCGCGCCGCGCCCGGCGCGCGCATGCCCGGCTTCGGCCACCGCGTGTACAAGGTGGACGACGCGCGCGCCCGGGTCATCCGCGTGATGGCCAAGGACATGGCGGCGGCGACGGGGCGGACGCGCCTCTTCGAGGTCGCGGAGGCGGTGTACGCCTCGGTGACCCGGCGGACGGGACTGCCCGTGAACGTGGACTTCTTCTCCGCGGTGGTCTACGACGCCCTCGGCATCCCGCCCGACTTCTGCACCTCGATCTTCGCCACCGCCCGGGTCGCGGGGTGGTGCGCCCACGCCCTCGAGCAGTACGCGGACAACCGCCTCATCCGGCCGCGCGCCCACTACGTGGGCCCGGCGCCCCGTCCGCTGGTCCGTTGAAGGTTGGTTCGGCCCCGCGCCGCCCCCTATAATGAGGCGGCGTGGGGGCGGACGTCCGATCCGCCCCCCGGAAGGGCGGGGCGGATGAGCGACGACCGGAAGCTCGCGATGTTCATCGACTTCGAGAACATCGTGCGAGGGGTCAAGGAAGCGCAGTACAAGCAGTTCGAGATCAAGCTGGTCCTGGAGCGGCTCGTCGAGAAGGGCAAGATCATGGTGAAGCGGGCCTACGCCGACTGGAACCGCTACACCGAGTACAAGCGCCCCTTCCACGAGCACGCCATCGAGCTCATCGACGTTCCCCAGAGCCGCTACAGCGGGAAGAACTCCGCCGACATCCGCATGGTGGTGGACGCGATGGACCTCGCCTACGCCAAGACGCACGTGGACACCTTCGCGCTGGTCTCGGGCGACTCCGACTTCTCCCCGCTCGTCTCCAAGCTCCGCGAGAACGACCGCTACGTCATCGGCCTCGGCGTCAAGTCCTCCTCGTCGGAGCTCCTCGTGGGCAACTGCGACGAGTTCATCTTCTACGAGGACCTCATCCGCGAGTCGCGCAAGACCACCGCGTTGCGCGGGCTGCCCGAGAAGAAGGCGGAGGCCTTCGCCCAGCTCATCGAGGCCATCCTCGCCCTCCAGCGGGAGAACAAGGACACGCTGTGGGGCTCCATGGTCAAGCAGACCATGATCCGCAAGAATCCCGCCTTCAACGAGTCGTACTACGGGTACTCGACCTTCTCGAAGCTCCTCGAGGAGGCCGAGAAGCAGAAGATCGTCACGCTCGAGCGCGACGCCAAGAGCGGCACCTACATCATCACCGCCCTCGAAGAAGGCGGCCGCGCCGCCTAGCCTCGCCCCCGGCGTCGGAGGCGCGTCAGCGCTCGCGGCGGGTGATGATCGTCACGCGGCCGCGATCACTCACGAAGGCGGTCCCCACCCAGCTGACCACCGTCACGAGCAGCGCCCCGCCCATCGCCGGCCAGAAGCCCGCCACGTGGAATCCGGGCACGACCGCGGACACGAGCCAGAAGGAGAGGCCGTTCAGCACGAGGAGGAAGAGGCCGAGGGTGAGGAGGGTGATGGGCAGGGTGAGGAGGACGACGATGGGCCGGATCAAAGCGTTCACGAGCCCGAGGGCGACGCCCGCGGCGAGCGCGGGGAGGAGTCCGTCGACGCTGATGCCAGGAACTATCGATCCTGCTAATACGATGGCGAGGCCGTTGAGCAGCACGCGGACGAAAAAACCCATCAGTGCGTCACCCCGCCTTGCCTCCTTCAAAACACTCGCGTATGGTGGATCATACCTTTTGTCATGCCGATGAATTGAACGAATGACGCGCACGATTCGGGGAGAGACGGGTGAGACGAGCGATGAGCGGGGCCGCGCTGGCGGTGACGCTGTGGGCGAGCGCGTGCGCGGGGCAGAGCGCCTCCCTCACCATCGATCCCGTCATGACGCGCGGGCCCGAGGACGCGCCCGTCACCATCGTCGAGTTCTCCGACTATCAGTGACCGTACTGCAAGCGGGCGCAGGAGGCGCTCGAACAGGTGATGCGGGAATTCCCCGGCCGGATCCGGCTCATCTTCAAGGACTTTCCCCTCGACTTCCACCCGGGGGCGCGGCCGGCCGCGGAGGCGGCGCGCTGCGCGGGGCTTGCCGGCCGCTTCTGGGAGTATCACGATCTGCTCTTCGTGGCCCAGCCGGACTTCGCCCGGACCGATCTGCTGCGCTACGCGGATCGAATCGGAATCGAGCGGGCCGCCTTCGCGGAGTGCCTGGACAGCGGACGCTTCCGCGAGGATCTGGAGCGGGACATGAGTGAAGGTCGCGCCCTCGGCGTCACCGGCACCCCCACCTTCTTCATCAACGGTCGCCGCCTGGTGGGATCGCAGCCTGTCGAGGCGTTTCGCGAGCTCGTGCGCGCCGCCCTGGGGGACAAGAAGTGATGGGTGAGCCGCAGCCGAAGGCGAGGCGAACGGATATGGTGATGGGTCCCGAGCGGAGCGAGGGCGCCCCGCCGGCCAGCTTGTACGTGAACGCGACGACGGTGCCCTGGGTGCAGCGCCGCCCCGGGGTGTTCTGGAAGGTGCTCTGGGAGGATACCGACCATCACAAGGCCATTCTCATGCGCTATGAGCCGGGCGCGACGATTCCGCGTCACCGCCACCTGGGCGACGAGCAGATCTGGGTGATCGAGGGCAGCGTGGCCGACGAGGCGGGGGTGTGCACTGCAGGCAACTACGCCCGGCGCCCGCCGGGCTGTGTCCACAGCGTCAAGAGCGAGACGGGTGCGCTGGTCCTCGCCGTGACGTCCGGACCAACGGAGGCCGTCTGAGATGGAGCGTCGCGTGAACCACGTGCGCAAGGCACTCGGAACAAAGATTCGCTCTCTGCGGAAGGAGCGCGGCTGGAGTCAGGAGGCGCTCGGCGAGCGCTCGGCGCTGTCGGGCAAGTTCATCGGCGAGGTCGAACGCGGCGAGAAGTCCATCTCGGTGGACAGCCTCTACCGCGTGTCGGTCGCGCTCAAGATCCAGCTGCGGAAGCTGATCGACCTGCCGGCGCGGCCGCAGTAGAACGGCGTCAGGGCTCGGTCCGGCCGAGGTCGAGGGCGCGCGTGAGCGTGCCGAGCAGCAGGGCGAGGTTCGCCCGCACCCCGTCGTCGTAGTCGGCGCCCACGGCGTCGCCGCCGTAGAAGGTGGCGAGGATGTGGCCGACGAGCCCGGGCCCGACCCCGCCGTCCATGGCGCGGAGCACGGTGCCCGGCTCAGGGGCGCCGAGCTCGGCGATGGCGGCCCGCGCCTCCCCGTGAGCGGCGACGATGCGCGCCTCGGACACCTCGGGAAACGGGCGCCCGAGGCTCGCCTCCAGGACCTTGAAGAGCAGAAAGCAGAGGCCGAGGGCGGCGCGCTGCACGGCTTCGTCCTGCCCCTGGGTGAGCGCGTGGGAGAAGCCGGCGACGAACGGCTGCCGGCCGAGGAACGCGCGCGCCTCCTCGCCGGTGCGCGCGGCGCCGTACGCGGTCAGCTCGTGCCACACTTCATCGACGAGGGCTCGATCGATCGCGCGCATGTCCACGCCGCGTCGCGCGGCGGAAACTCCTTGCTCCGGTGGGGGGCATCCGGTATGGTGAACGGCTGGAATTCTAGCATGCGGGAGAGCGAGGAGAGATGAGCACCGAGCACTTCTGGTTGACCGTGGGATTTCTCGGGCAGGCATTCTTCTCGATGCGCTTCCTCGTGCAGTGGATCGCGTCGGAAAAGAAGCGCGAGAGCGTGATCCCCGTCTCGTTCTGGTTCTTCTCGATCGGCGGCGGGCTCACCCTCCTCATCTACGCCATCTACCGCCACGATCCCGTCTTCATCCTCGGTCAGGCCGCCGGGCTCTTCGTGTATCTCCGCAACCTGTACCTCATCCGTCGCAAGGAGCGCCGGCTCGCCGAGGCCGGAGCGTGACCCCGGAAGGAGCGTCCATGGATTCCCCCGTGCAGTGGGGCACCGCCCCCGCGCGCGCCGTGCTCATGATCCCCGGCCCCACCGAGCTGCCCTGGACGGTCATCCAGGCGATGAACCAGCCGCCGACCATCCAGTACGATCAGCGCTTCGATCTCGAGGTGCTCGAGCCCGCCACCCTCGCGCTTCGCGACGTGTTCCAGACGCCCGCGGGCGAGGTGATCGTGATGCCGGGCTCCGGGCGCACCGCCCTCGAGGCGGGGGCCGTCTCGATCATCGAGCCGGGCGACCGCGTGCTCGTGATCGTGGCGGGCGTGTTCGGGATGCTCATGCGCGAGATCATGGCGCGCGTCGGCGCGGAGGTGACGGAGTTCGCCGTCGAGTGGGGCCGGCCGATCGACCTCGCCCGGCTCGAGCGCGAGATCGAGCGCGTCCGGCCTAAGGCCGTCAGCATGGTCCACAACGAGACGTCCACTGGCACCACGTATCCCGCCGCCGAGGTGGGCCGGATCGTGAAGCGGCACGGCGCCCTCTACCTGCTGGACACCGTCTCCTCCCTCGCCGGCATCGACGTGCGCACCGACGAGTGGGGCATCGATCTCAACATGACCGGCTCGCAGAAGTGCCTGGCCGCGCCGCTGGGGATGTCGCTCGCCGCGGTGGGACCGGCCGCCTGGGACGCGATGGAGCGCCGCAAGCACAAGGCGAGCTCGCTCGTGTACGATCTCCTCCGCTGGAAGGAGCATTGGATCCCCGCCTCCCGCGGCGGGCAGGTGCCCGATGGGCAGCCGCGGCGCCAGCCGGTGTCCATCCCCACCCACCTCACCGCCGCCCTCGCGGAGGCGACGCGCCTGATCAAGGAGGAGGGGCTGGCCAACCGCTTCGAGCGCCATGCGGTGGCGGGCGCCGCCTTCCGGGCCGGCCTGGGCGCGATGCGCCTGGAGGTGTTCCCCGAGGAGTCTATCGCCTCCAACACCGTGTCCTGCTTCAAGACGCCCGCCGGCATCGAAGCCGGCGCCGTCGTCAAGCACATGCGCGATCGCTACGGCATTCTCATCGGCACCGGGCTCGACAAGATCCGCGCCACCACGCTGCGGGTCGGCCACATGGGCATCACCGCGAGCCCGCTCTACGTGCTCCCGACCCTCTCCGCGCTCGAGCTCACCCTCCGCGACCTCGGCCATCGCACCGAGGCGGGGGCAGGCGTGGCGGCGGCCCAGGCCGTCTTCTCGGCCCGCACCGCGTGATCGTCGTTCCTGACGACTTCCCGTCGGTGTTCCAGGGCTCGGCCGCCCACGAACGCGCCAAGGCCCTCGGCCCGGTGCGCCTATTCACCGAGCGCGGCGCCGACGACGAGGCGGAGCTGATCCGCCGCATCGGGGACGCCCGCGTCGCCATCAACATCCGGGCCCATGCGCGCTTCACCGACGGGGTGTTCCTCGCCTGCCCCGCCCTCAATATGGTCTCCGTGTGGGGCACCGGGACCGACAACTTCGATCTCCACGCTGCGGGCATGCGCGGCGTCACCGTCTGCAACACCCCCGGCGTCAACGCCTTCGCCGTCGCCGAGCATGCCCTCACCCTCATGCTCGCTGTGGGCCGGAAGATCCCCGCCATCGACCGCGAGATGCGCGGGGGCAAGTGGCCGCGCGAAATGCTCACCCAGCTGCTCGGCAAGACGCTGGGCGTCTTCGGCATGGGCACCATCGGCAGCCGCGTGGCGGCGCTGGGCCGCGCCATCGGGATGGACGTGCTCGCGTGGAGCGCGCGTGGCGACGAGGGCCGCATCCGCGCCACCGGCGCCAGGCCCGCCAGCAAGGACGAGATCCTCCGCCAGGCCGATGTGGTGAGCCTGCACGTGCGGCTCGCCGACGAGACGCGCGGCTTCATCGGGCGCAAGGAGCTGGCCCTCATGAAGCCCACCGCCATCCTCGTCAACACCGGGCGCGGCGCCCTCGTGGAGCGCGACGCCCTCCTCGCCGCCCTGCGCGACCGGAAGATCCTGGGCGCCGGCCTCGACGTCTTCCACCAGGAGCCGCTCGCCGCCGACGATCCCATCCTCGCGCTGCCCAACGTCGTCCTGTCGCCCCACAACGCGGGGCAGACGCCCGAGGTGGTGCGCGACGGCCTGCTCCGCGCGGTGGCGAACGTGGAGCACTTCCTCGCCGGCAAGCCCACCGACGTCGTCGTCGCGCCGATCTGATCCCGCGCGTGGTGACTCGGGAGGACTGCGGGGCCGTCGCCATCCTGCGACTGGCCCACGGCCGCGCCAACGCGCTGGATCCCGAGATCCTGGGCGCGCTCGGTGAGGCCCTCACCGCGGCGGCGACGCGCGCGGTGGTGCTCACCGGCGAGGGCGCCATGTTCTCCGCCGGGGTAGACCTCAAGCGGCTGGCCGCGGGCGGGCCCGACTATCCGGGCGCGCTGCTCCCCGCCCTCGGTGACTGCTTCGCTCGGCTCTTCTATCACCCGCGTCCCGTGGTGGCGGCGGTCAACGGCCACGCCATCGCGGGCGGGTGCGTCCTCGCCTGCGCCGCCGACCGCCGGGTCGCCGCCCGCGGGGCGGCGCGGATCGGCGTCACCGAGCTCCTCGTGGGCGTCCCGTTCCCCGCCATCGCGCTGGAAATCATGCGGTCGGCGCTGAGCCCCGGGCACTTCGCGGAGATGGTGTACGGGGGCCGGACCGTTTCCGTGGAGGAGGCGGCGCGCCGGGGACTCGTGGACGAGGTAGTGGAGCCCTCCGGGCTGGTCGACGCCGCGGTGGCGGCGGCGGAGGCTCGCCGCGATCCCCCCCGAGACCTTCGCCCTCACCAAGGCGCAGGCCCGGCAGCCCACGCGCGACTTCCTCGCCGTGCACGCGGCGCGGATCGATCGCGAGGTGGCGCGGTGCTGGCGCGCGCCCGCGGCGCAGGGGGCGATCCGCCGCTACGTGGAGAGGACGCTGGGCGGCGCCCGTTCCTAGATACGCTCCCGCCGGCACCCCCGCTCCGAGTCGGATACCTCATGCCCGGAGGCGCGTAGTTGACCCGGCGGGCCATGCCGCCTATACTCGCGCCACCACGCAAGAAAATCCCTGGTCGGTAGAGGCTAAAGGTCACCTATCTCGCCGCTTTAGGGGAGGTGCCGACATAGCGACGGGGCAACGAACTGGCGCGGACCTGCACGGACTTTCGCCCGCTCCCCCTCTCGCTTCTCGCCACGCGTGCGCCGGCGCTACGGCCCGCGTCCCGAACACAGGCTCACGAAGCGCATCGCACCCGCGGCACAAGCGAAGAGGTCAGCATGATCAACGATCGACGTAGATTTATCGCGAGGGCAGGCGGTGTGATGGCGGCAGCCGCCGCCTCGGCCTTCGTCGACGCCCCCAACGTCATCGCCCAGCCGAAGGTCCAGTGGCGAATGTCCACAACCTGGCCGCCGGCGCTCGATATGCTCCAGGGCGCGGCCCAGCGTCTGGCGAACGTCGTCGAGAAGATGAGCGGCGGGCGGTTCCGGATCGAGGTCTTTCCGGGCGGCCAGATCATGCCGCAGTTCGACTGCTTCGAGGCCGCCTCGAAGGGCACCATCGAGGCCTTCATGGGCGCGGCGTACTACTGGCCCGAGAAGGAGCCCGCGGTCCAGTGGTTCTCCACAGTCCCGTTCGGCATGGACCCCGCGGGCATGACCGCCTGGTACTACCAGGGCGACGGGCTCCGGCTCTGGGAAGAAACATACGCCGCGTTCAACCTCGTGCCGCGCCCCGGCCCCGGGGTCGCCCCACAGATGGCGGGATGGTTCAGGAGGAAGATCAACACGATCGGCGACTACCGGGGCCTCAAGATGCGCATCCCGGGACTCGGCGGCAAGGTCGTTGCGAAGGCGGGCGGCACGGTGGTCTTGACGCCGGCCGCCGACATCTACGCCGCGCTCGAGCGGGGCGTGATCGACGCCTCAGAATGGATCGGGCCGTATGACGACATGAAGCTCGGGCTGCACCACACCGCGCGCTACTACTATTACCCGGGCTGGCACGAGCCCGGCACCGTGACCGGGTTCGGTTTCAACAAGAAGGCATACGATGCGCTCCCGGTCGACCTTCGCGGGACGCTCGACCACGCTGCCGAGGTCGTTCAGATCTATGGCCTCACGGACTACCACGTGAGAAACGCGATCGCACTGGAGCGACTCAAGGCGGAATTCAAGGGCAAGGTCGAGGTTGTCCAGTTCCCGGTGCCAGTGCTGCGCGATCTCAAGAAGCTGGCGACGGAGGTCGTCAGGGAAGAATCGGAGAAGACCCCCATGGCCAGGAAGGTGCACGCGTCCTACACGAAGTTCCAGGCCATGCTGGGCCCTTGGGACCACGTCGCGGAAGGCGCCTACCATCAGTTCGTCGCGGTGTGAGGAGGTGGCGTGATGACTGAGCGACGCAGGTTCATCGTGAAAGCGGGCGGTGTGTTGGCTGCCGCCGCCGCTGGCGGCATCGTCGACGCCCCAAACGTTATCGCCCAGCCGAAGGTCCAGTGGCGAATGTCCACGGCCTTCACCGCGGTGTTCGACATACACCACGGCGCGGCCCTGCGACTGGCGAAGGTCGTGGAAGAGATGAGCGGCGGACGGTTCCGGATCGAGGTCTTCCCGGGCGGCCAGATCATGCAGCCGTTCGACTGCTTCAACGCCGCCTCCGAGGGCAAGATCCAAGCGTTCATCGGCTCGGGGCAATACTGGGCTGACAGAGAGCCCGCGATCGAGTGGTTCTGTACCGTCCCGTTCGGCATGAACCCCGAGGGCATGGCCGCCTGGCACTTCCAGGGCGATGGGCTCAAGCTCATGGAGGAGGCATATGCCGCCTTCAACCTCGTGCCGCGCCCCGGCCCGGGGGTGGCCCCGCAAATGGCCGGATGGTTCCGGAAGAAGATGAACACGATCGGCGACTACAAGGGGCTCAAGATGCGCATGGGCGCGCCCCTCGGCAACAAGGTCATCGCCAGGGCGGGCGCAACGGCGGTCCTCCTTCCGGGCAGCGAGATCTACGCCGCGCTCGAGCGGGGTGTGATCGAGGCCAGCGAATGGGTCGGGCCGCATGACGACCTGAAGCTCGGGCTCCACAACACCGCGCGGTACTACTACTACCCCGGCTGGCACGAGCCCGGCGCGACGCTCGACTTCGGCTTCAACAAGAAGGCATACGAGGCACTCGCGGTCGACCTGCAGCGGACCCTCGATCATGCCGCTGCCGCAGTCCAGGTCTATAGTCTCAGCGAATTTCACGCGAAGAACGCGATCGCGCTCGGGCGACTCAGGGCCGAGTTCAAGGCCAAGGTCGAGGTGGTCCAGCTCCCGGTGCCGCTGCTGCGCGATCTCAAGAAAGTGGCGACCGAGGTCGTGAGGGAAGAATCCGAGAAGAGCCCCATGGCCCGGAAGGTGCATGCCTCCTTCACCAAATTCCAGGCGCTGGTCGGCCCCTGGGACCACGTCGCCGAAGGCGCCTACCACCAGTTTGTGGCGAATTAAGCGAGGACGGCGTGACAACCCAACGACGCAGATTCATCGTGACAGCAGGCGGGGTGATAGCGGCCGCCGCCGCTCGCACCATCGTCGACGCGCCCAACGTCATCGCGCAGCCGAAAGTCCGGTGGCGGATGTCCACCGCCTATCCCGGGACGCTCGACGTCCTGCACGGTGCGGCCCAGCGGCTGGGGACGGTCGTCGAGGAGATGAGCGGCGGGCGGCTCCGGATCGAGGTCTTCCCGGGCGGCCAGATAATGGATCCGTACGCCTGCTTCAACGCGGCCTCCCAGGGCACCATCGAGGTGTTCATGGCTAGCAGTTGGACTTGGGCAACAAAAGAGCCAGCATTCTCGTGGTTCGGGACCATTCCGTTCGGCATGAACCCCGAGGGGATGGCTGCCTGGAGCTACCAGGGCGATGGGCTCAAACTCTGGGAGGAGACATACGCCCCCTTCAATCTCGTGCCCCGTCCGGGCATGGCGATTGCCCCGCAAATGGCGGGATGGTTCAAGAAGAAGATCAGCACGATCGGCGATTACAAGGGACTCAAGATGCGTATTGCCGGCCTCGGCGGCAAGGTCATCGCCAGAGCGGGCGGCTCGGCGGTTGTTATTCCGGGTAGCGAGATCTACGCCGCGCTCGAGCGGGGCGTGATCGACGCCGCCGAATGGGTTGGCCCACATGACGATATGAAGCTGGGCCTCCAGACCACTGCCCGCTACTACTACTACCCGGGCTGGCAGGACTCCGGCACGGTGACCATGTACGGCTTCAACAAGAAGGCGTACGAGGCGCTCCCGGTCGATCTCCGGCGGACCCTCGATCATGCCGCCGCCGCGGTGCAAGTCTATGGCCTCACCGACTTCCACGCCAAGAACGCCATCGCGCTCCAGCGACTCAAGACCGAGTTCAAGAGCAAGGTCGAGCTCCTCCCGCTCCCGGTACCGGTGCTGCGCGATCTCAAGAAGCTCGCCGCCGAGGTCGTTAGGGAAGAGTCCGAGAGGACCTTGATGGCCCGGAAAGTGCACGCGTCGTTCACGAAGTTCCAGGCGCTTGTCGGCCCCTGGGATCAGGTCGCCGAAGGCGCGTACCATCAGCTCGTGTCGAGGTAACGATGCGACGGATGCATGACGGAGCGCATCGCGGCTTCTGGGTCGCCGTGGCGATTCTTCTCTGGCTGCCCACCCACGTGGCCGTGGCGCAGGAGGCTCCTCGCCCATTCCGGATCGGTGTCCTGAATGCGGCGTGGGCCGCGAGCCATCCGACCGTTGAAGGGCTCAAGGCCGGACTGAAGGAGCTCGGCGTCGAAGACGGGCGCGACGTGACGTTTGACATCCGATTCACAGAAGGAAAGCTAGACACAATGCCCGCGGCCGCTGGGGCCCTCGTCAAGGCCGGCGTGGACCTGATCTTCACAAGCCAGGAAGCCGCCACGCAGGCCGCGAAGGACGCGACGACGAACGTGCCGATCGTGTTCACCTTGGTAGGCGACCCGGTGGGCGCCGGTCTCGTCGGCACGCTCGCCCGGCCCGGAGGCAACGTGACGGGTGTCTCGAGTCTCCAGACCGAGCTCGTCGCGAAGCGCCTGGAAGTCCTCAAGACGCTCGCCCCGGTCGTCCGTCGAATCTGGCTCATCTACTACAGCGGCGACCTGGGCACGACGCCCATGATTCGCAAGGCGCTCGAGGCGGGGCAGCGCATGAAGCTGGAGGTGGTGCCGAAAGGCGTGCTCGACGCGAGCGAGCTGAGGCGGGTGCTCCGCGAAGTCCGGCGCGACGACGCGGTGCTGATACCGGAAGGATCGAGCCCCGATCTCGCCATCGCGATCATCGAGCAGTCGCTCGCGTTGCGAGTCCCGGCCGTCTACGGGACAGCGCTCTGGGTCGGCTATGGCGGTCTCATGTCGTATGGCCCGGACTACTTCGCCCAGGGAGTCCAAGCCGCCGCGCTGGTCGCCAAGATCCGGCGGGGTGCCCGGCCTCAGGACCTGCCCGTCGAAGGCGCCGAGAAGATCGATCTCGCGGTGAACCTCAAGACTGCGGACCTGCTCGGTCTCGTCGTGCCGCGAAAAATCCTGCTCCGGGCCGACGCCTTCCGGCGATGAAGCCCCCGACATCGGGTGGGCGGCTCTTCCGGAAGTACGTCGTCGTCCTGCTCGTTCTGGTCGGTGGCGTGCTGATGGCGTCGAGCCTGGTCGAGCTCTACTTCTCCTACCGGGAGACTCAGCTAGCAATCGTCCGGGTCGAGCGCGCGAAGGCGGCGGCGGCGGCCGTCGGGATCGAGCAGTTTCTCAAGGAGGTCGAGCAGCAGGTGCGCGAAACGACCCGGACCGCGTCCGACGATCCCGACGCGAGCCAGGTAGGACAGGGCCGACTCGGCTTTCGCCAGGGTCTGGGGGCGGCGCTGGCCGAGCAGCGCGAGCTCGATTTCCTCAGGGTCCTTCGCAATGTGCCCGCGGTCAGCGCGCTAAGCCACCTGGACCTCTCGGGCAAAGAGCAGCTTCGCGTCTCTCGCCTCGATCCCGATGTCGTCGGCAGCCAGGAGGATTTCTCCAAGGCGCCCAAATTCCTCGAGGCGAAGGCGGGCAAGACGTACTGGAGTCCCGTCTATTTCACGAACGAGTCCGAGCCGTACGTGACGCTGGCCGTGCCCCTCGGTAAGTACGCCCTCGAGGTGACCACGGCGGAGGTGAGCCTCGGCGCTGTCCTGAAGGCCGTCTCCCAGATCGACGTCGGCTCGGACGGGTATGCCTACGTGGTGGATTCGCGGAACCAGCTCGTCGCCCATCCGGACAGTCGGACGCTGCGAGAGAAGCGGGATGTCTCCGCCCTCGTCCAGGTGAAGTCGGCGCGGGCTGATCACTCAAGCCCCACGGCCGATGCCCCGGTGGCCATGGTCGCCGACGGCCTCGGCGGCGGGCGGGTCCTCGCAGCGCACGCGACCATTGTTCCCCTCGGGTGGCTCGTCTTCGTCGAACGGCCGGCCGCGGCCGCTTACGCCCCCCTCCGGGCCCCGATCATCCGGAGCGCCGTCATCTTCGTGCTCGGCCTCGGGCTCTCAGTCCTGGCGAGCCTCTTCCTCGCCCGGCGCATGGTCGCGCCGATCCGGGTGCTCCAGGAGGGCGCGGCGCGCATCGGCGCCGGGACACTCGACCAGCCGATCGAGCTGCACACCGGCGACGAGATCGAGGCCCTCGCGGCGTCGTTCAATCGCATGACGGCCAGCCTCAAGGATTCCTACGAGGGCCTGGAGCAGAAGGTCGAGGCACGCACGCGTGAGCTGGCGGACGCCAACCGCGACCTCACCGAGACGCTCGAGCAGCAAACGGCGACGAGCGAGATCCTCCGGGTCATCTCGAGCTCGCCGACCGATGTCCAGCCGGTGTTCGATGCCATCGCACTGAGCGCGATGCGGCTCTGCGATGCGCAGTTCTCGGCCGTCTTTCGATTCGATGGGAAGCTGCTCCACTTTGTCGCCCACCATGGCTGGTCACCCGAGGGGGTCGAAGCGTTGCGCCGCGCGTTTCCGATTGTGCCGCACCGCGGCAGCGCCGGGGGTCGAGCGGTCCTCAGCGGTGCCGTCGAGCACATCCCAGACGTCCACGCGGACCCGGACTATGCGCTTGGCGCGGTAGGGGACATCTTGCGAAGCACCCTCGCGGTCCCGATGGTGCGTGAGGGCCTGGCAGTCGGGACGATCAACGTGGCGCGATTCGAAGCCGGACCGTTTTCCGACCGCCAGATCGACCTTCTCAAGACCTTCGCCGACCAGGCGGTGATCGCCATCGAGAACGTGCGCCTGTTTAAGGAGCTGGAGGCACGCAACCGCGACCTGACTGAGGCGCTGGACCAGCAGACGGCGACCGGCGAGATCCTCCGGGTGATCAGCCAGTCGCCGACCGACGTTCAGCCGGTCTTCGATACGATCGTACGAAGCGCCGTGCGCCTGTGCGATGCGCTCTACGGCACCGCGCACCGGTTTGATGGCGAGCTCGTTCACCTCACGGCCCATCACGACTGCCCGCCGGAGGCGCTCGACGCCCTCCGGCGAGCGTTCCCGATGCGACCGGACCGCCAAATGATGTCAGGGCGCGCGATCCTGACGCAGGCCGTCGTCCACGTCGAGGACGTGCTGGCCGACCCTGAGTATCCGTCGCACGTCGGACGAGCTGGAGGTTTCCGGGGTGTGCTCGCTGTCCCCATGCTGCGCGAGGGGAGTCCCGTCGGAGCGATTGTCGTCATTCGCGCGAAGCCGGGGGCTTTCTCGGCTCCGCAGATCGAGCTGCTCAAGACCTTCGCCGACCAGGCAGTGATCGCCGTCGAGAACGTGCGGCTGTTCAAGGAGCTCGATGCCCGCAACCGGGATCTCAGCGAGACCCTCGAGCAACAGACAGCCACCAGCGAGATTCTGCGGGTGATCAGCAGCTCACCGACGGATGCCCGGCCTGTCTTCGACACGATCGTGCAGAGCGCGCGGAGACTGTGCGAGGCCGACTCGGCGGGGGTTCTCACATATGACGGCGAGCTGATTCACATTCAATCCCTCGACAATGACGAACCCGAACGCGCTGATGCCTTGCGGCGAGCGTATCCCCGGCCGGCGAACCGAGAGCATGCCACCGGCCGAGCGATCCTAACCGGCCGCCCCATCCAGATTGCCGATGTGCGGGAGGACCCCGAGTACGCCCTGCCTCTGTTGCGCGACGCCGGGATTAGAAGTGTGCTTGCCGTACCCATGATTCGCGATGGGATCACGATCGGCGCGATTGCCCTCCAGAGATGGGTCACGCCACGACCGTTCTCCGACGAGCAGATAGGGTTGCTGAGTACCTTCGCCGATCAGGCGGTGATTGCGATCGAGAACGTGCGCCTGTTCACAGAGCTGGAGGCGCGCAACCGCGACCTCACCGAGGCGCTCGAGCAGCAGACGGCGACCGCGGAGATCCTACGGGTGATCAGCAGCTCGCCGACCGAGCTTCAACCTGTGTTTGACGCCATCGCGCACAACGCGGTCCGGTTGTGTGACGCGACCTACAGTGTGATCGGGAGGTACGACGGGGAGCTTCTCCATCTGGTCGCTCACGACCACGTCCGCGCCGAGGGGGTGGACGCGATGCTGCAACTCTTTCCGTTGCGGCCGAGCCGGGCGACCACCAGCAGCCGAGCGATCCTCGACCGGGCCGTGGTGCATGTGCCCGACGTCCTCGAAGATCCCGACTACGCCCTGCCGGTTGCACTCGGCATTCAGAACCGGAGCACCCTCGCGGTGCCGATGCTGCGCGACGGCAACCCGATCGGAACGATCTCCGTCGGGCGGCTCGAGCCCCGGCCATTTACCGAGAAGCAGATCGCCCTATTGCAGACCTTCGCCGATCAGGCGGTGATCGCCGTCGCGACCGTTCACCTCTTCAAGGAGCTGGAAACACGGAACCGAGACCTAACGGAGGCCTTGGAGCAGCAGACGGCGACCAGCGAGATCCTGCGGGTGATCAGTAGCTCACCAACGGACATCGAGCCTGTGCTAAACGCGCTGGTCAAGAGCGCTACACGATTTTGCGGGGCCTATGACGCGGTCATCTTTCTTCCTGAGGGGGACAGCCTGCGGGTGGGTGCTCACCACGGGCCGATTCCCGACCCTATAGGGTTCTTGATACCGGCGGTGCCCGGGACGGTCGCGGGCCGCGCTCTACTCGAACGACGGGTCGTTCAGGTCGCCGACCTTCAGGCCGAGGTAGACGAGTTTCCAGAAGGCAGCGCGATTGCCAGGCAGCATGGGCACCGGACGACCCTGAGCGTTCCGCTGATGCGCGAAAGTGCGGCGATCGGTGTGATTCAGCTCCGCCGCTCCGAAGTACATCCATTCTCCGACAAGCAGGTCACCCTGCTCCAGACCTTCGCTGACCAGGCCGTGATCGCCATCGAAAACGTGCGTCTGTTCAAGGAGCTGGAGGAACGTACGCAGGAGCTGACACGCTCGGTCGAGGAGCTACGGGCGCTCGGTGAGGTGGGGCAGGCCGTGAGCGGGAGTCTGGACATCCAGTCCGTCCTCACCAGCATCGTCTCGCACGCGGTCGAGCTCTCGAAGACCGACGCCGGCACCATCTACGAGTTCGACGAGTCGACGCAGGCGTTCGTACCCCGAGCGAACTACGGCATGTCCGAGGAGCTGATCGAGGCTCTCCGGCAGTCTCATATCCGGGTTGGCGAGGGTGCCGTCGGACAGGCGGCGAAGAAGCGCGCTGCGTTCCAGATCGCCGACCTGGAGAGGGAACCGCATTACGCTCTTCGCTTCCTCATCGAGGAGGGGTACCGCGCGCTCCTCGCGGTGCCGCTCCTGCGTGAGGACCGCGTGATCGGCGGGCTGGTGGTCCGGCGGAAAGCCGCGGGTGCGTTCCCGAAGCCGACCGTGGACCTATTGCAGACGTTCGCGACCCAGTCGGTCATAGCCATCCAGAACGCGCGGCTCTTCCTGGAGATCGACGAGAAGAGCCGGACGCTCGCCGAGCTCTCGCGCAACCAGGAGCAGCTCGCGCGCCTCTCGACGGCGCTCCAGGAGCCGCTGTCCCTCAGCGAGCAGCTCACGCGCGTCCTCGACGCCGCCCGCCAGGTGGTCGGCCTCGACCACCTCTACATCTGGACGCCAAGCCCCGCCGCCGACGGGTTCATGGTTAGCGCAGGGGCCGGGCTCAGCGACGGTGACTGGCGCGATCTTGTGGGCGTGACGATACCCCTCGGCGAGGCGGGAGCATTGGCGGCCGTATATCGTGACGGCGAGCCGTTGCTATTCAGCGAGGCGCAGCCGGTGCCGGAGAAATATCGACTGCGCCTCCCCTACTCGGCGATTGCCGCGCTGAGGCTCAAGGCTTTTCTCGTCAGCCCCATGATCGCCCGCGGGCGCACCGTGGGCGTTCTCAGCGCGGACAACCGCGTGAGCCGGGCGCCCATTCCGCCCCACACTGTGGACCTGCTGCATACCTTCGCGGCGCAAGCGGCGGTCGCCGTCGAGAATGCTCGGCTCTTCCAGGAGATCCAGGAGAAGGGCCAGCAGCTCGAGCTGGCGAGCAGGCACAAGTCGCAGTTCCTCGCCAATATGAGCCACGAGCTGCGCACGCCGATGAACGCCGTGCTGGGCTATACCGACCTCATCCTGGATGACATCTTCGGGGACGTACCCCCGCGGATTCGCGAGACTCTCGAGCGGGTCAAGACCAACGGACAGCACCTCCTCGGCCTCATCAACGACGTGCTCGATCTCTCCAAGATGGAGGCGGGCCAGCTCACGCTTTCGCTCGGAGACTACGCCATGGGGGACGTCGTCCACGCGGTGGTCTCGGCGGTGGAGTCCCTCGCGGCCGCGAAGAAGCTCGCCTTCAAGGCGATCGTGCCTGCCGATCTGCCGTCGGGCCACGGCGACGAGCGGCGGCTCACCCAGGTGCTGCTGAACCTGGCCGGGAACGCCATCAAGTTCACCGACGCCGGCGCGATCTCCATCGAGGCGCGGGCGGCTGACGGCAACTTCCTCGTCGCGGTGTCGGACACCGGGCCTGGTATCTCCGAGGCCGACCAGCAGAAGATCTTCGAGGAGTTCCAGCAGGCCGACAGCTCCAGCACCCGGAAGAAGGGCGGCACCGGCCTCGGGCTCTCGATCTCGCGGCGGATCGTGGAGCTCCACGGCGGCCGCCTCTGGGTGGAATCGGCGGTCGGACAGGGATCCATCTTCTCGTTCACCGTGCCGCTCCGAGTCGACCGGCAGACGGAGGATGCATGAACAAGCGCGTGCTGGTCATCGAAGATCACGAGGAGAACCGGCGCATCCTGCGCTACCTCCTCGCGAGCGCCGATATCGAGATGATCGAAGCCGTCACCGGCGAGGACGGGGTCAGGGCGGCGGAGAAGGAGCGCCCCGACCTGATCCTCATGGACATCCAGCTGCCCGGCCTCGACGGCTACGAGGCGACCCGGCGGATCAAGGCCAATCCCGCCCTTCGGCACATCCCGATCATCGTGGTCACTTCTTACGCGCTGAGCGGCGACGACAAGAAGGCGTTCGAGGCCGGCTGCGATGCCTACGTCACCAAGCCCTTCGTCCCGCGCGAGCTCCTGGCCAAGGTCCGGGAGTATCTGGCGTAACGACGGGAGAGCTCCTGTGAGAACTCCACCGCGAATCCTGGTCGTGGACGACACACCGGCCAACGTGCACATCCTCCAGGCGCGCCTGGCCGCCAACGGGTACGACATCGTCACCGCGACCGACGGCGAGGCGGCGCTCGCCGCCGTCAAGGAGACGCAACCGGACCTGATCCTGCTGGACGTCATGATGCCGAAGATGGACGGATTCGAGGTCTGCCGGCGCCTCCGGGCGGACCCGGCACTCCCCTTCATCCCGATCATCATGGTCACGGCCAAGACGGACCCCAAGGATGTCGTCGCGGGCCTCGAGGCCGGCGGCGACGAGTACCTGACCAAGCCGGTGGACCAGCCCGCGCTCGTCGCGCGTGTGAGATCTATGCTCCGGATCAAAAGCCTCCACGACACCGCGGAGGCGCTGGCCGCCGAGCGCTCCGAGTGGAACAAGACTCTCGAGCGCCGCGTCGAGGAGCAGGTCGGTCAGCTCGAGCGGCTCGGGCGCCTCAAGCGCTTCTTCTCGCCTCAGCTTGCCGAGCTGATCGTGACGGGTGGCGCCGACGATCCCCTCAAGACCCATCGGCGCGAGGTGACGGTCGTGTTCCTGGACCTCCGGGGCTTCACCGCCTTCGCCGAGACGGCGGAGCCGGAAGAGGTGATGGGCGTCCTCCGCGAGTACCACGCGGAGATGGGCAAGCTGATCCTGGACCACGAGGGCACCCTCGAGCGCTTCACCGGCGACGGGATGATGATTTTCTTCAACGACCCGGTGCCGGTTCCGGATCCCGCCGAGCGGGCCATCCGGATGGCGGTGGCGATGCGTGAGCGCGTCCGCCACCTCGTCCTGGTCTGGCAGAGGCGCGGCTACGAGCTCGCCCTCGGGGTGGGGATCGCGCAAGGCTATGCCACGATCGGCGCCATCGGCTTCGAGGGACGCTGGGACTACGGCGCGATCGGCACGGTCACGAACCTGGCGGCGCGCCTCTGCGGGGAAGCCAAGGGCGGACAGATCCTGGTCCACCAGCGTGTGGCCACGGCGATCGAGGCCTTGGCGGACCTCGAGGAGATCGGGCCCCTCACACTCAAGGGGCTCCTCCGGCCGGTTCCCGCTTTCAACGTCGTCGGCCTGAGGGGCACCATCTGACCGTGGCCTACGTCTGGCTCATCATGATGCTGGTGTGGCTGGGTGCCATCGTCGGCGGGGTCTGGTGGATCTGGCCGCACGTGGAGGCGATGGAGCCGACGCACGAGCTCTTCATCGGCCTCTTCTGGCTCCTCACCGGCGCGGCCGCCTGGTTCGTCGCCCTGCGTCTCGGCGTCGCGCGCTACTGGCGGCGCTGAGGTCCGAGGAGGGCGTCGCGAAGGACCTCGGCGGGGTGGCGCGCCCGGCGGTCGGTGAGGTGGGCGATCTGCTGCCGGCAGGAGATGCCGGGCGCGACCACCACCGTCTCGGGGTCGGCGGCGCGCACCGCGGGCGCGAGCCGCCGGTTGCCGAGGCTCACCGAGAGATCGTAGTGCTCCGTCTCGAAGCCGAAGGCGCCCGCCATGCCGCAGCACCCGGAGTCGACCTCGGAGACGGTATACCCTGCCCAGCCGAGGGCGGCCACCGTGGAGGCGGTCCCCACCATCGCCTTCTGGTGGCAATGGCCGTGCAGGAGAGCGCGGCGGGTGCCGCCGCTCGTCCACGCGATGTCCAGCCCCCGCCCCCGCTCGCGGAGCAGGAACTCTTCCAGGAGATAGCTGGCGCGGGCCACCGCCCGCGCGGCGTCGGTGCGCAGCAAGTCCACGTACTCGTCGCGCAGCGTGAGCAGGCAGGACGGCTCGAGGCCCACCACCGGCACGCCCCGCTCCACCCAGGGGGTAAGGCGCGCCACGTTCCACTCGGCATGGGCCCGCGCCTCGTCGAGCATGCCCTTGGAGATGAGAGGCCGGCCGCAGCACTTGCGGCCCACGATCTCCACACGGTAACCCGCGCCCTCCAACAGCTCGACGGCGGCCCGCGCGATCTCCGGCGTGTTGTAGGTGTTGAAGGTGTCGTGGAAGAGCACAACGCTGCCGCGGGGCGCGTCCAGGTTCGGCTTGCGGGCGTCGAACCAATCGGTGAACGTCTCCCGGGCGAAGCGCGGGAGGGGCCGGCGGCGGTCGATGCCCACCACACGGTCCATCAGCCACCGGTTCAGCCGGGTGCCGGCGATCCAGTTGGACAGGGGCGCCAGGCGCGAGCCCCACCAGGAGAGGCTCCCGATGTGCGCGAAGATGTCGTTGCGCATGGGCGTCGGGTGCACCTGGTAGTAGTGGTGCAGGAACTCGTACTTCATCTTGGCCATGTCCACGTTGGACGGGCACTCCGCCTTGCAGCCCTTGCATTCCAGGCAGAGGTCCATCACCTCGAACAGCCGCTTGCCGGTGAAGTCCTCGCGCGGCACCCGGCCCGAGAGCACCGCGCGCAGCGCGTTGGCACGTCCGCGGGTGGAGTGCTCCTCGTCGCGCGTCGCCATGTAGGAGGGGCACATGGTGCCCTCGAGCTTCTTCCGGCACACCCCCACCCCGTTGCACATCTCGACGGCGGCCGCGAAGCCGCCCTGCTCGGAGAAGTCCAGGCGCGTCTTCGGCTCCCATGTGCGGTACTGCGCGCCGTAACGCATGTGCTCGGTGACGCCGGGGCTCGCCACGATGTTCCCGGGGTTGAGGAGGTTCTTCGGGTCGAAAGCGCGCTTGAGCTCCCGGAAGGCGCCGAAGACCACGGGCCCGAACACTCGCTCGAGGTAGGGGCTCCGCGCGCGTCCGTCGCCGTGCTCACTGGAGATGGCGCCCTCGAACTCGAGGACCATGTCGAAGATCTCGGCGGCCATCGCCTGCACCTGCTCGAGCCCCCGCTGGGTCTTCAGGTTGATGAGGGGCCGGATGTGCAGGCACCCCACCGAGCAGTGGCCATAGTACGCGCCCTCCGCGCCGTGCTTCGCCATGATGTCGCGGAAGCGCGGCACGAACGCGGGCATGTGCTTGGGGTCGACCGCGGTGTCCTCGATGAAGGCAATGGGCTTGGCGTCGCCCCGCGTCCCCAGGAGCAGGCCCAGGCCCGCCTTGCGGAGCTTCCAGATCGACTGCTGCTCGGCGGTGTCGAGGGCGATGTGGCCGGCGTAGCCGAACCGCTCGCGGGCGCGGAGGGCTTCCAGCTTCTCCACCTTGTCCTTGACCTCCGCGTCGGTGTCCCCCGTGTACTCCACGATGAGGATGGCGGCGGGATCGCCCGAGACGAAGCCCATGCGACCGGCCTGCTCGATGTTGGCGCGGGCGAGGTCCAGGATCATCTTGTCGGTGAGCTCGACGGCATACGGGCCGGTCTCGAGGATGGCCTGCGACGACTCGAGCGCCTCCTGAATGTCGCGGTAGTGGATGACGTCGAGGGCGGTCTTCTTCGGTCGCTTCACCAGCCGCATCTTCGCCTCGACGATGGTGAGAAGCGTGCCCTCCGAGCCCACGATGAGCCGGGCCATGTTGAGCGGCCCATCCTTGATCAGCTCGTTGAGGTTGTACCCGCATACCCGGCGCCAATGGCCCCGGTAGCGGCGCGCGATCTCGGCGCGGTAGGTGTCGCGGATCCGGGCGATCTCGCCGTAGATCTGTCCCTCGAGGCCGGGAAGGCGTCGCTTCGCCTCGAAGTCCGCGGGCGTCACCGTGCCGAATACCGCGCGGCTCCCGTCGGCGAGGAGCGTGGTGAGCTCGATCACGTGCTCCACGGTCAGCCCATAGGCGATCGAGTGGCTTCCTCCGGAGTTGTTGCCGAGCATGCCGCCGATGGTGGCGCGGTTGGAGGTGGAGGTGTCGGGGCCGAACAGCAGCCCCTGGCCGCGCACGTGATGGTTGAGCTCGTCCTGCACCACACCCGGCTGCACGCGCACCCACTGCTCCTCCGCGTTCACCTCCAGCACCTGGTTCATGTACCGCGAGAAGTCGAGCACCACCGCGTGATTCACCGTCTGCCCGGTCAGCGAGGTGCCGCCGCCCCGCGCGAGGAGGGGCGCCCCGAGTCGGTTGGCCACCTCCAGCACCGCCTGCACGTCGCCGGCATGGCGCGGGATGGCCACGCCGATCGGTTCCACCTGATACATCGACGCGTCGGTGGAGTAGAGCAAACGCGAATACGCGTCGAAGCGGACGTCGCCCTCGACGACGCGGCGGAGTTCGTGCTCGAGTTCGATCATGCGCGGATTATACTGGATCGGCATGGTCGCGACACGCCTTCTCCCGGCGCTGATCGGGCTCGCGCTCCTGGTCGCCGCGGCCGCGCCCGTCGCCGCCGCTCCCGCCGCGCCGCCCTTCACCGCCCGGCTCCTCGACGACGGGCGCGAGTTCGACTCCCGCGCGCTCCTCGGCAAGAAGGTGCTCGTGCTGCGCTTCCAGGGCTCGTGGTGCAAGACGTGCACCGCCCAGTCGCCGGGGATACAGCGCCTCGCGGAGCGGTATCGCGCGCGTGATGTCGAGGTGATCGGGGTGCACGTCAACGACACCGCCACCGAGGCCCGCGCCTGGCGCAAGCGCTACCGGCAGACCTACCCCGCCGCCCTCGACCAAGGCGCGCGCGTGGGGACCCGCTTCGGGTTCAAGCGGGCCCCCTACACCGTGATCATCGACCAGAAGGGTGAGATGGTCGCCCGCATCACCGGCTCCGCCGACGAAGCGCGCCTCGCGAAGCTCCTCGACCCCCTTCTCGCCCCGTCCCAACCCACCACGCGCTAGCGCCGCCAGATTGACTAGGGCTTGAGCATCACCTTGATGGCGCGGTCTTCCTTCTTGTCGAAGATCGCGTAGCCCCTCGGCGCCTCGCCGAGTCCCATGGTGTGGGTGATGATGCGGGTGGGGTCGAGCCGTCCCGCTTCCACCAGGCCCATGAGCGGCGTGATGTAGTTGCGCGCGTTGCAGATGCCCATCCGCAGCGTCAGGTCCTTGAAGAAGGCCTCGAGAACCGGAAAGCCGATGGAATCCTCCACGTACACGCCCACCGAGGACACCGTGCCGCCCGGCCGCACCGCCACGATGGCCTGCGCGAACGGCACCTCGTGGCCGACGCACTCGAGCACCGCGTCCGGCCCGCGCCCGCCCGTGAGTGCGCGCAGCTGCTGCGCGGGCTCGCCCCGGTCGAGGTTCACGGGCACGGCGCCGAGCGCCTCCGCCAGCTCGAGGCGATACCCCACGCGGTCCACCACGTAGACGCGGCTGGGGCCAAAGAGATGGGCCGATTGCAGCGCGAAGAGGCCGACGGGGCCGGCGCCGAAGATCGCCACGCGGTCTCCCGGTCGTATCCCCGCGCTCTCCGCGCAGAAGTACCCGGTGGAGAGGATGTCGCCCAAGAAGAAGGCTTCCTCGTCCTTCATCGCGGCGGGCACCACCTCGCACATGTGATCGGCGAACGGGACGCGGATCCGCTCCGCCTGGCCCCCCGGGTACACGTGGCCGAAGCGGCCGCCGAAGACGGCTCGGCCCGTGGTCGAGCACTGGGTGGGCAGACGCATCCGGCACCACTCGCAGGCCCCGCAGGAGATCGAGAAGGGGGCGACGATGCGGTCCCCGCGCTTCACCCGCGAGGCGCCCGGCCCCACGTCCTCGATCACGCCCATGAACTCGTGGCCCAGCACCACGCCCGCGGGCAGGCCGGGGACCCGGCCGTGGTACTGGTGGAGATCCGAGCCGCAGATGGCGCTGGTGGTGATGCGCACCACCGCGTCCGTCGGATCCACGATCCGGGGATCGGCCACCGACTCCACCCGGACATCGCCCGTCCCGTGCAGCGTGATCGCCTTCATGCGCCGTCCCCTTCCCCGGTCAGAGGTTGCCGAAGTGGGCGAGCCGGATGCCCTCGCGCGCGATGAGGACCCGCGCCTCGGGATCCGTGAGCCCGGCCACCTCGGTCTCGCGCTGCTTGCCGTAGCGGCTGTACGCGAGGTCGTCGTCGAAGTACCCCGGATGCGTCATGAACTCGCTCACCCCGGGCGGCAGCGCGCGCAGATGCTCGAGCACCTTCTCCCGCGACCAGTAGGGCTCGGGGCCGGACTCGCCCATGAAGTGCTCCGGGGTGCGGATGCCGTCCTGCTTCGCCCGCGCCCGCACCCCCGCGTCCTGGGCCCTCATTGGGGCCTTGAGGGACCGCGCGAAGAAGCAGAGGAGGTCGAGGAGGGCGCCGTCCCGCGCCACGTGGTGGTGGCTGTCGAGGTGGGTGGGAAAGCGTCCCATCAGCCGGCGGAAGGCCTCGATCTGATTCCCGATCTCGATGCGCGCCTCCTCCGGCCGCGCCCGCTGGGCCTGCTCCCGCGCGTCGCGCACGAACTGGCCGGCGGCGTCGAGGAGGGAGGCCACCCGCTTGGGGTCCGACACGGGCGCGCCCAAGGTGAGGTTGACGTGAAGCCCCACGCCCATGCCCGACGCCCGCAGCTCCTCGAGCTGCGCGGGGTCGGCGTCGCGATTCACCATGAGGGTGGTACTGGTGACGATGCCGCGCCGGTACGATTCCAGGATGCCGCGGCTCACGCCCCGCGTGAGGCCGAAGTCGTCGGCGTTGACGATGAGCACGCGCGCGGGCGGCGTCACCGCTTGCCCGGTCATCGCTTGCCCATCACACGGCGAAAGTAGAGGCGCAGGGCTTCCTTGAGCTGGGCGCGGGCGCCCGCGCTGGTCTGGGCGTCCTCCAGCTGGTCGAGGTCGAGCGCCAGCGGCACGCCTTCCTTCTTGACGCCGTCCAGCTCGGCGGTGAGGCCGCAGCGCTCATCGGACTCGGTGAACACGATCTTGGCGCGGCTGAAGCTCCCATCGTCCTGGGCGATCTGGGCGACGGTCTCGGTGAGGAGCCGCTTGATCGCCTCCTGGTCGGGGCCCAGGACCGTCGAGAACGCGGTGGTCAGGTTGATCTCGGCCATGGGAGGCTTCGCTAGATCCCGGCGGCGCTGGCGTCGCTGGTGGGGTCGAGCCCGGCCTCGAGCCCCTTCTTCGTGATGCGGATCGCGATGGGCCGCGCGAAGAACATGTTGCCCACCGAGCAGTCCTTGGGCGTGACGGGATGCCCCCGCTTGCGCAGCGCGCCGAGGGCGGCCGCGCCCACGCGGTCGTCCACCAGCAGCTCGGCGCCCTCGTCGTGAAGCCGCGGCGCCTCCATGGCCGCCTGGGGCGCATCGCCCGCGTCGGCCATGTTGGAGATCACCTGCGGGATCACCGAGACGATCTTCCGTCCGCCGGGCGCGCCCAGGGTGTAGGCGGGCTCGCCCTTCCGGAACGCGAGCACCGGCACCATGTTGACGAGCGGCCGCTTGCCCGGCGCGATCGAGTTGACCCGGCCCGGCTCCGGATCGAACCAGATCATCCCGTTCTGGAGGAGCACACCGGTGCCGGGCACCACCATCCGCGCCCCGAACAGCGACACCGCCGTGTTCGTGAACGACGTCATGTTCCGGTGCTTGTCGATCACGCCGATGTGGGTGGTGCAATCCTCGGTGCGATTTACCATCAGCGGGGGCCTAGAAATGGCCCCCGCTTTCCCCCCGCCGCGGACACCCGGCGCGGTGCCGCGGACACCCGGCTGCGCTTCACCGTATTTCCAGGGGTCGGGCGCCGGGGCGTTCGATCTGGGGCCGCTCGGCTTGATTTGCTTGGCGAGCGTGCGGGCATAGTCGCGGGAGGCCAGACCTTCCCATGGCGCGGTGACGCGGAGGGCGTCGCCCAGGTGCTGGAGGCGGTCGCGGAAAGCCAGGCGCACCGCTTCGGCGCGGACGTGCAGGCCGCGGACGCTGCCGTACGTCACTCCCGCCGAGGGGAACTCGGCGAGGAGGTTCAGGATCTCCAGCGCGGTGATGCCGCCGGTGGCGCCCGGCATGAAGGCGAGATCGAGGCCGCGGTACCCGCCCATGAGCGGGGACAGGAGCCGGGCCTCGTAGCCGGCGAGATCGTCGCGGGTGAGGAAGCCGCCCTTGCCCTGCACCTCGGCGTGGATCGCTTGGGCGATGGCGCCGCGGTAGAAGGCGTCGGGGCCCTCCTTGGCGATGAGGCGGAGGGTCCGCGCGAGATCGGGCTGGCGCAGCACGTCGCCGTCCTTGCTGACCGGCGGCCGGTAGATGTCGAGTCCGTCGCGCAGATAAGTCCGCGCGGTCTCGGGGAAGGCGCGGAGCTCGCGCGTGTAGAGGGCCATCGTCTGGGCCACGTACCAGTCCGGCACGAACCCTCCCTCCGCGAGACGGATCGCGGGAGCGATCACGTCCGCGAGCGCCATGGTGCCGAAGCGCGCCAGCGCCAGCGTGAGGCCCGCCACCGAGCCGGGCACCGCCACCGCACGGGGACCGAAGACGTTGGCGTCGTCCACGACCCTACGCCAGGGAAAGAGGTCGTCGCCCACCCCCTCACCCAGCGCGTAGCAGGTCTCGTGCGCGGCGGCGGGGGCCGCCACGTTGGCGTCGATGGCCACCGTCTCGCCGCGCCGGGCCATGTGGATGAGGAAGCTGCCGCCCCCGGCGATGGAGGACATGAAAGGCTCCACCACCGGCATCGCGAAGGCGGTGGCCACCGCCGCGTCCACCGCGTTGCCCCCGCGGGCGAGGATGGACGCCCCCACCTCGGCGCCGAGGGGATGCTCGGCCACCACCATCCCTCGCGAGGCAAGGGGCGTCTGCTTCGTCATCCGGAGTGCGCTACGGATCATCAGGGGCTCTCCTTTGGAAACTCGAAGGGATGAAGGCTCACCTTCCACACACCCGCGTCGTTTTCGATGACGAGGCACACGCGCACCCGGTCCGCGCGATGCACCGTCCACAGGAAGACGCCGGCGTCGGCGGCGTCCCCGCACTCCTCGCACACCCACGCGGTGCGGAAGGATTCGGGATCGCTCAGCGCCTGGGCGTGCGCGGTGGAATCGACGTAGAGCGGCTTGCCCGCGGGCATGAAGGCGGCGATATCGGTGAGGTAGGGCACGCGGGGGCGTCCGGGCTCGTCCTTCCACGCCTCGACCAGCGGCAGCACGGGGACCTCGTCCGAGATGGCGACGTACGCGCCTTCCTCGATCAGCTCGCCGCGGGCGAGCCGGCACTCGCCCAGAAAGGCGCGAAGGCCGTTGAGGCCGACCAGGCCGCCGTAGAGGCGCGCGGCGAACTCGTCCCGCTCGGAAGGAGCGAGGAGGAAGCGCCGCGGCGGATCGGGGCCGGCGAGCTCGGGCCCCGCCACCTGGTACATGCGCGCGCCGTCGGGGCGCTCGGCGCGCGGGCCATGCCACACCACGGTGGCGTGGTCGCCGGGCAGGAACCAGTCGGGCGCGTCGGGCATGTGGCTGCGGCTAGTCCTCGGGCATCTGCCAGCCGCGCTGGGGACGGCGCATCATCGACACCACGCCCTTGTCGTCGAAGTAGAGGATCCAACCGAGCGGATATACCCAGGCCTCCTTGGCCTTGTCGCGCACGTCCCCCGTCCACTGCGCCTTGGCGAGCGCTCCCATCCGGGCGGGGTCGATGGTCTGCTCGACCGGGTCCTCGAGGAGCACCCGGACCTCGTCCGTGGTGGTGCCCTCGCTCACCTGACGCCAGAAGCGGAACTCGCTGTAGTAGACCTTCTGCTCGATCTCGGGATGCTCGCGCAGGTACTTGAAAACCCGCTCGTCCATGTGGTCCTTGAACTGCCGCCGCTCGTCGAAGTTCGGCTCCCGATCGCTCCGCTGCGCGATGCGCGCGTAGAACATCTCCTCGGCGCGCGGACCGCGGCCCATGCGCTCGGGCTGCTCGGCCAGCGGAACGCTCGTGCATGCCGCCGCGCCGAGCAGGATCAGGAGGCCGCCAAGCCCTATCCACGCCACCCGCGGTGTCCGCATCCGTTCCTCCCTCGCTGATACGTCCGTCACTATCGCCTCCATGGCCTCAGATGAGCGCCGACTCGAGCACGATCCCCCGGTCGACCACGCGCGCCGCCCGTCCCAGCAGCCCGGCGAGCGCGGGGTCCACCTCCGGCGCCTCCGCGAGCTGTCGCAGCACGTCGATGAGCCGCCGCATCGCGCGAATGAGGTCGCCCTCGTGGCCGCCGAACGACTCCTCCACGATGGCCGCCCAGTCGTCCTCGCCGGAGGCCCAGCGGAACACCGCGGGCATGAACCCGGTAGAAACCGAGACCGGCACCGGCAGCTGATGCATCCGCTGCGCGTCGTATACCGTCCGTGCCACCGTCTCGAGCTCGCCGAGCTTGCGCTTGAGCTTCCCCCGCTTGCGCAGGAAGAGGCGCGCCACCGCGCTGTCGCCCGAGCGCGATTCTTCGATGAGGCACGAGGCCAGCGCGGCCGCCTCGGCGAGGGTGGTGTCCTCCAGGATGCCGCGATCGACCATCTCCGCCACCAGCAGCTCGTTGTCGTGACGCAGGGTGGCGATGAGCTGCCCCTTGGCGAGGAGCTTGCCCTCCTCCACCGCGCCGAAGTGCTCCAGCACCTCCACCACGCGGAGGAACTCGCTCCAGTAGGCGTTCCGGAGGCTCTCCAGCGTCTCGCGCTTGAAGGCGAGGCGCGCCTCCAGCTTCTCGAGCCCCTTCCAGGTGTGGTCGCAGCGCGGCTGCGAGCCCCACGGACAGCGGTGACACTCGATGGCGGCGAGCGCGCCCTCCGGCCCCTCCGCCCGCTCGCGCTCCGTCAGCTCGCCCGCGCTCACGCGGGTGAGCTGGCCCTTGAGCGCCTGGGTGCGGTGCTCCCAGTCCCGCGGGATGGGCACGGGCGGCGTCGCCCAGAACACGCGCTTGATGTGCCCGGCCTTGACGTGCACCACCTCGCCGTGACCCAGGAGCACGCTCGCGATCACCTTGTGGCGGCGGGCGTCCACGCGCAGCAGCAGCCCCAGGGCCTGGCCGCCCCGCCGACGCGCGATGACGAACCGGCCGGGCTCGGCTTCGGCCACCGTCCGCGCGGCCCGGCGGCCGCCGCGCCCCAGGGCGGCGCGCGCCCCTTCCACCTCGGCGCGCACCCGCCGGTAGCGGCCGATGCGGGCGAAGTCGCCGCAGGGTGCGGTGAACCCGCGCGCGTCCTCCACCGCCGTCTCCAGCCCCGCCACCTCCGCCTCGAGGCCGCGGATGCGCCGGAGATTCTGGTACTGCCCGAAGGAGGACTCCACCGTCCGCCGGATCGCCGCCATGTCATTGCCGCTGCCGAGGAGCAGCGCCACCGAGCCGTAACCCAGCTTGAACTGGCTCACCACCGGCTCCGGGGTCCCATCGACCACGCGGCGGATGTCCTCGACGCCGTCGCGCACGTCCAGGGCGATCACGCACTTGCCTTCGGGGTCGATGCCCCGGCGGCCAGCGCGGCCCGCCATCTGCGTCAGCTCGTTGTGGGTCAGGCTGCGGAAGCCGCGATCGGTCCGTTTCGTCAGCGACTGCAGCACCACGCTGCGGGCGGGCATGTGGATGCCCAGCGACATGGTCTCGGTGGCGAAGACCACCTTGCAGAGCCCACGCTCGAAGAGATGCTCGATGAGCCGCTTGACACTCGGCAGGATGCCCGCGTGGTGCAGGCCCACGCCCATCCCGAGGCCCTGGAAGATCGTCTGGTTGAGGGGTGATTCGGCGATGGTGGGCGTCTCCGCGATCGCCTCGCGAATCGTCTCCTCGACCTCACGCTGCTGCGCGCGGGCGAGGAGGGGCTTGCCCTCCGCGAGCACGGTCTCCATGGCGCGCTCGCAGCCGGCGCGGCTGAAGATGAAGTAGATGGCGGGGAGCCAGCCGCGCGCCTCCAGCGCGTCGAGCATCACGGTGGGATCGACGACACGGCGGGTGTACCAGCGGCCCTTGTCCATGTAGCCGCCGTCGCGGTCCTCCCCGATGAGGCGTACCGTGCCCGCCCGCACCCCCTCGTAGCCATGCAGCTCGCCGGAGAGATCGGCCACGAGGTAGGACAGGGGCACCGGGCGATGTGGGTGCGTGATCGCCACGATGGGCCGGTGGACGAGGCTGATCCAGTCGGCGATCTCGTTCACGTTGGCGACCGTGGCCGACAGCGCCACCAGGGCCGCGTCCCGCGGGGCGTTGACGATGATCTCTTCCCACACGGTCCCGCGCCCCTCGTCGCCCATGTAGTGACACTCGTCGAGGACCACCGTCTCGAGGCCCGGCAGCCCGCCGGTGTAGAACATGTTGCGGAGGATCTCGGTGGTCATCACGATGATGGGCGCGCGCGGATTCACCTTCACGTCGCCGGTGAGAATGCCCACCGCGTCGATGCCGAACTGGCGGCCGAAGTCGGCGAACTTCTGGTTGCTGAGCGCCTTGAGCGGCGTCGTGTAGGCGAGGCGCCGGCCGTGGGCGAGGGCCCGGTGGATGGCGAACTCCGCTACCAGCGTCTTGCCCGCCCCGGTGGGTGCGGACACGATGACGGACTTCCCCTCGTCGATCGCCCGGACGGCACGGAGCTGGAAGTCGTCCAGGGCGAACGGGTACCGCGCCAGGAAGGATTCGATCATATCTCTCGTGGAGATGGGGGCCCCCTCACCGCTGCGATTCCACGTTATCATACGCTCGCCATGCGGCTCACCGGGAAGATCGCGCTGATCACCAATGTCAGCCATTTCATGGGCCCCGCCCTCACTGAGGAATTCGCCCGCGAGGGGGCGACCCTGGCCCTGCACGACCGCGATCCGCGCGCGGCGGCGCCCCTCCTCGCCCTCGCCGAGCGACAGGGGCGGACCGCGCTCGGCCTCGGCGGCGATCTCGGAATGGCCGGCGAAGCAGATCGTATTGTCGCGGCAGTGGTGCAGCGCTTCGGCCGCCTCGACATCCTCGTCAACAACAGCGCGCATCCGCCCACCGGCCGGGCTACCGAGGAGGTCAGCGACGCGGACTGGCGCGAGATGATGACGCGCCTCCTCGACGAGCCCTTCTTCTGCCTGCGGGCGGCGCTGCGCGTGATGCGGCCCGCGCGCCGGGGCAAGATCATCAACATGTCCTCGGCGGCAGGCATTCCGGGACTGGCCCGCTACGCCGCCTACTCCGCCGCGCGGGCCGGCGTCAACGGGCTCACCCGCGCGGTGGGGCGCGAGGTGGCGCGCGACGGCGTGCAGGTCAACGCCATCGCCCAGAACTACGTGGAGAACCCCACCTACTTCCCGCCCGCGCTCCTCGCCGACGAGCAAGCGCTCGCCCGGATGGTCCGGAATGTCCCGGCGGGTCGCCTCGCGCGGGGCGAAGAGTCGGCGCGCCTGGCCGTCTACCTGGCTTCGGAGGACGCGGACTTCTTCGTAGGCCAGGTGGTCCCGTTCGCGGGAGGCTGGGCATGAGCCGGGCGACGCGGGTGATGGCGGGCCTGATCCTGATTTCCATCCCCACCCCCGCCTTCGGCGGCTACTTCCTCCTGACCTCCCTCATGGACAAGAGCTCCGGGTATTCGGCCAACGCCCTCCGACAGGACTTCTTCCGCGCGGGCCACGCGCATGCCGGTGTGATCACGATCCTGTCGCTGATCGGCCAGATCCTCGTGGACGCCGCCGCGCTCTTGCCGGCTCTGCAGTGGCTGGCGCGGCTCGGCATTCCCCTCGCCGGCATCCTGCTCTCCGCCGGCTTCTTCACCTCCATGCTGCCGCCCGCCGCGGTGGCGCCGGGCCCGGCCGTGGCGCTCATCTATGCCGGGGCCGCGCTTCTCGTGGCGAGCGTGCTCACGCTGGGAATCGGCCTCCTACGCTCGCGTCCGTGAAAACACGAGGGGTGAACGCCATGCTCTTCTACCATGTGGGCATCACCGCGGCGGACGACTACCTCACCCGCCGCGCCGCGCACCGGCCGCAGCACCTCGAGCGGATCGCCGGCCTACGCGCTCAGGGCGTGGTGATCGGCGGTGGGCCCGCCCCCGACGGCAAGTCCGCCGATCTCTTCTACCGGGTGCCCGAGGCCGAGGCCCTGGTCCGCCTCGTCGAGGACGATCCCTACTGGAAGGGCGGCGTCTGGACCGCCTATCAGCCCGAAGCCTTCTCGCAGTTCCTCGAGCCGTGGCGCCTGCCCGATCTCTCCACGGACGGCTCGCGTCTCACCATGCTGGTGGAGGGCGTGACGCCCGACGTCGAGATGGCCACCTTCGCCCTCATCGAGGAGCGCGGCGCCGGCCGCATGGCCTTCGGCGGATTCTTCCCCGACGGGCGGTCCCTCGTCCTCGTCAACGCCACCGATCCCGACGAAGCCATGCGACCGCTGGTCGAGTCCGGCTTCTGGAAGCCGGGCAGTCTGCGCGCCCGCCCGTTCCTGCACGTCCTCTAGCGTCCAGTCGCCGCTGCCCCGCCGCCCAATGGGTCGATCTGCGTCGGCGCGCGGTGTACGCTTGCGCCACGCATGGCCGAGATCCCGAGGCTGCCCGCGGAGGCCTTCCACCGCCTCGACGAGTCCCCGGACGCCGCGTTCTACGCGACGCCCCGCTTCGTCACCCACATCGACGACGGCGCCATCGCCGCCGTCACCGAGCTCTATCGCGAGCATCTGCCGCCCGGCGGCGCGGTGCTGGACCTCATGGCGAGCTGGGTCAGCCATCTGCCGCCCGAGATCGCGTACGGTCGGGTGGTCGGGCTCGGCATGAACGCCGAGGAGCTCGCCGCCAATCCCCGCCTGGACGGCTGGGTGACGCACGACCTCAACGCCGACCCGCGGCTGCCCTTCGCCGACGGCGAGTTCGACGCCGCCGGCTGCTGCGTATCCATCGACTACCTCGTGCGCCCGGTGGAGGTGCTCCGCGACCTCGCGCGCGTGCTGCGCCGCGGGGCGCCCGCGGTGATCACGTTCTCCAATCGCCGCTTCCCCACCAAGGTGATCGCGCTCTGGGAATCGCTGGACGACGCGGGGCACGCGCAGCTCGTGGCCCACTATTTCCAGGTGGCGGGCGGCTGGGACGGGATCGTGGGGCTGGACCGGAGCCCGGCCGGGGGTGATCCCCTCCTCGCCGTCGTGGCCCGCCGCGCCGCGTCCGTGGAGTAAGATAGCCGCCGCGATGAGGCTCGCTCCCGATCTAGTCCTCGTGGACGGGCGCTTCGAATCGGCCCGGGCCGTCGAGATCGCGGATGGACGCATCACCGGCATCGTCCCCTTCCCGCCCCCGTGGGGCGACGCCGCCTTCGCCGACGACCTCGTGCGGCTCCCCGGCCGGGCCCTCTTGCCCGGCACCGTGAACGCGCACTGCCACACCTTCCAGTCGCTGCTGCGCGGGCTGGGCGACGACATGGACTTCATGCGCTGGCGCGACCGCGTCCTCTATCCGTTCTCCACTCGCCTCGACCGCGAGGGCATCTACCTCGGCGCCGCCTTCGCCTTCGCCGAAATGCTCATCCACGGCGCCACCACGTGTGTGGACTTCTTCTACCTCCAGGATGCGGGCAACGACAACGCCGAGGCGGTGATCCGCGCCGCACGCGATACCGGCATCCGCCTCGTCCTTGCTCGGACCATGTACGACTGGGAGGGAGCACCCGCCCGCTATCGTGAGACTCCCGCCGACGCCGCGCGGCGGACCCGCGAGCTGATCCGCGCGCACGCGGGCGATCCGGTGGTGACGGTGCAGCCGGCGCCGCACAGCCCGCACGGGGCTTCGCCCGCCATGATCCGCGCGGGCTGGGAAGTGGCCGAGGCGGAGCGCGCGCCCTTTCACATCCACGTAGCGGAGGGCCAGTACGAGGGGCAGCGCACGCTCGCCGAGCACGGCGCCACCCCCATCCGCTACCTCGACAAGCTGGGCGTGCTCGGCCCGCGGATGATCGGCGTCCACTGCGTATGGCTGGACGACGCGGAGATCGCCCTCATGGCCGAGCGCGGGGCGGCGCTGGCCTACTGCCCCTCGTCGAACATGGCGCTGGGCGACGGCATCACCCGCATCACCGAGATGCGGGAGCGGGGGGTGCGGATCGGCCTCGGCACCGACGGCGGCTGCACCAACAATCGGCTGAGCGTGTTCGAAGAGATGCGCATGGCGTCGCTCCTCCAGAAGGTGCGCCACCTCGACGGCACCCGCCTCCCCGCCGAGGACGCCTTCGTCATGGGCACGGAGGGCGGCGCCGGGATACTCGGGCTCTCCGCCGGGGCCATCGCCCCGGGCGCGCTGGCCGACCTGGTGGCGGTGGACCTCGGGCATCCCTCGCTCCACCCGCCCACCAACCTGCTCAAGAGCGTCGTCTACGCGATGTCGCATCAGGCGGTCACCGACGTCTGGGTACACGGCCGCTGGGTGGTGCGCGATCAGCGCCTCGCCACCCTCGACCAGACCGATCTCCTCGCCCGTGTGCGGGCGCTCACCCGGGATTGGCGGGTGCCGTGACCGCGCCCCGCGTCGGCGTCATCCCCTATCTCAACTGCGAGCCGTTCTTCACCCACCTCACCGGGTTCCCGACCCTCGCGCTGCCGCCGCGGCAGCTCGGCGAGGCGCTGGAGCGCGGCGAGGCCGACACCGCGCCGCTGTCGCTCGCCGACTTCCTCCGCCTCGAGCCCGCGCTCGAGGCCCTCCCCTACGGCATCGCCACCGACGGCCCCGCCATGAGCGTTTTCCTCTTCGCGGATCGCGGGGCCGCCGAGCTGGACGGCGCGGTGGTGGGTGTCAGCACGGAGACGTCGACCTCGGTCGAGATCCTGCGCATCCTTCTCGCCCAGAAGTACCGCGTCACGCCCCGCGCGTGGACCACCCCGGGGCCGGCCTGCGACGCGATCCTCCTCATCGGCGACGCAGCCATCCGCGAGCTCACCGCGCCCCGCCACTTCCCCTACGCCGTGGATCTGGGCACCGAGTGGACGGAGTGGACGGGGCTGCCCTGCGTCTTCGCGCGCTGGGGGATCCGGCGGGCCATTCCCGCCGCCGAGCGCGCCGCCTTCGTCCAGGCGCTCGACGCGGCCCTCACCCGTGGGCTCGCCGATCTGCCCGCCATCGCCGCGCGCCGGCGCGACACCGGCTGGAGCGAGGCGGAGGTGATCCGCTACCTGTCGACCTTCACCTATCGCTTCGGCCCGAGCGAGACGCGCGCCATCGCCGAATTCGAGCGTCGCCGCGCCGCGCTGGGCTGAGGGGCTCAGACGACCCGCGCCACCTCGTCGAAGGCCAGCCGCGGCAACCGTGGCCCCAGCGCGGCGGGATCCCCGTAGCCGAGGTTGCAGAGGAAGTTCGACTTCCAGTGACCGTCGGGAAAGAACGCGGCGTCCACCTTTCCATTGTCGAAGCCCGACATTCCGCCGCAGTCGAGGCCCAGGGCCCTCGCCGCCAGCATGAAGTAGGCGCCCTGGAGGCTGCCGTTCCGGAAGGCGGTGGCCGCGATCAGCTCCGGCTTCCCCGCGTAGTTGGCTCGCATGTCGGCGTGGGGAAAGAGGCGCGGCAGCAGCTCGTGGAACTCCAGGTCGTGGGCGAGGATGGCGGTGACCGGGGCGGCGCGGGTCTTCTCCACGTTGCCCGGCGACAGGCAGGGCAGGAGCCGCGCCTTGGCCTCCGGCGACTTCACGAGCACGACGCGCATGGGCTGGCAGTTGCCGCTGGTGGGCCCGAGCGCGGCGAGCTCACATACCTGCCGAAGCAGACCGTCGTCCACCGGCCGCGGCAGCCAGGCACGGTGCGTGCGCGCAGCGCGGAACATCAGGTCAAGCCCCTCGTTGCTCAGGCGTGAGTCCATGTCAGTCTCCCGCGGGCTGAAGGAGGCGCACGGTCTCCTCGTGCAAACGCCCGTTGGTCGCGACCACAGTCCCGTCGTAGATGTTGGGCCGCCCCGCGAAGTCGGTGAGACGGCCTCCCGCCTCTTCCACGAGGATCTTCATCGGCGCGACGTCCCACGGCTTGAGATCGGCCTCGACGTAGATCTCCCCCTTGCCCTCCGCCACCAGGCAGTAGCCGTAGTAGTCGCCGAATCCCCTCGTCCGCGAGGTGCCGTCCACGAGGCGGACGAAGCCGGGCCAGTAGGGCGTGCGCCGCAGCAGCGAGAGGCTGGAGTGCAGGAGAAAGGCATCCTTCATCGCCGCGCAGTCGGAGACGCGGAGCCGCTGGCCGTTGGCGTAGGCCCCTTCCCCCTTGCGCGCCCAGAAAAGGTCGCCGCTCACGGGGTTCAGCACCACCCCGGTCGTCACCTCCCCCTCCTCTTCCAGCGCGATCAGCACCGCCCAGATGGGCAGGTGGCGGACGAAGTTCTTGGTCCCGTCGATCGGGTCGATGATCCACCGCCGGTCGGTGGGGCCCTGCTGACCGAATTCCTCGCCGAGGAAGCCCACGTCGGGGAAGGCCCGGCGCAGGATCCCGGTGATGGTCTCTTCGGCTTCTCGATCGGCCTGGGTCACCGGAGTCTGATCGGCCTTGATGGTGACTTCGAAGCCGCCCCGGTAGTAACGCATGGCCACCGCGCCGGCGGCCTGGGCGGCCTCGACGGCAGCGGCGACGGCGGGGTGCCGCGGGCTCACTCCCATTCGCCGCGCTCCTCCAGGACGTCCTTGCACACACTGAGACCCTCCACCACCACCGGCATGCCGCCGTACGTGACCTGCTGGAAGATGACCTCGGCCACCTCCTGGCGGGTGGCGCCCACGTTCAGCGCGGCGTGGATGTGAGCCCGCAGCTCGTTGGTCCGGTTGAGCACGGTGAGCGAGGCCACCGCGCAGAGCTCGCGCTGCTTCTGGGAGATAACCTCGCGGCTGTAGAGCTTCCCTGTGAAGAAGGTGGACAGCTCTCGCGCGAGCTCGCGGTCGAACTTCTTCCACATCTCGAATCCCACGCCGCCCTTGATCGAGTGAAAGAGCATCTGCGCGGTCTTGCGCGTCTTGTCCTTCAGCGCCTCGTCCATGGCCTCTCCTTGTGCTTCAGTTTTTCGCTGGACTTCGCTGCGACCTATCCCTCACACTCCCCAACCGGGAGCGATACGCGCGGACATGGCGGAACCTCACTGCCCCCGCTGTCAAGGCGAGGAAACCGAACGCGTCTCCCGCGATGGTCTGTTCGAGCATCTGGCCAGCATCGCCTACGTCTACCCGTTCCGCTGTCGCGCATGCCTCCGGCGCTTCCGTGCCTTCCGGTGGGGGCAGCGTTATGTCCGCGTGCGCAAGGAACGCCGCAAGCACGAGCGCCGCCCCGTGGACTTGTGGACCACCCTGTGGCTGGAGGCCGGCGGCCAGCCGGGCCGGGTGCGCGACCTCTCCGAGACGGGCCTCGCCCTCGAGACCGAAGTCGATCTCCAGCCGGGCCAGAACCTCGAGCTGGACCTGCAGACGGGCCCCGGGGAGCGACCCATCCGGGTGGAGGTCGCGGTAGTGCGCACCATCGGATCCGGCCGGCTCGGGCTGCAGTTCGTCGGCGTCAGGGATGCAGGCCAAGAGCGGCTGCGTCGGTACCTCGTGGGCCGCGAGCCCCAGGCGCCCACCGAGGACCCGCGGTGAACCGGGTCACCTGCCCGAGGTGCGGCGGCTCCCAGGTCGGTCGCACCCATCGCGTCGGCGTCATCGAGCGCGTGTTCAGCCTCGCCTACATCTATCCCTTCCGCTGCGGGACCTGCCACCGGCGCTTCCGCCGGTTCCGGTGGGGCGAGCGCTACGTGCGCGTGCATCTGGATCGTCGCGACCTCGAACGCATCCCCGCCCAGATCCCGGTGATCTTTCACTGGAAGGACGGCGGCCAGGGCGCGGGCACCGTGCGCGACATCTCGGTGGCCGGCTGCTCGCTGGAGACCGACGCCGCGGTGCCCCTGGGCGCCCTCGTCCTGCTGCAGATGACGCCTCCAGACGGCCCCCCCATCGACGTGGACGTGGGGGAAGTGCGCTCGCGCACGGCACGGCGTATCGGCGTGCGGTTCGCGCGCATCGCGCCGGACCACGCGGAGCGGGTGCGCCAGCTGGTCCAGCGCCTCGCCGCCGCCCGCGCGACCTGAACGCCTCCCGTCCCGCCGCCTCACGCCGGGATCGCCTCGAGCAGCCGCGCGAGCGCGTCGGGCGCCGACAGCATGGCATTGTGCGCGGTCTTCATGTCGACGGGCGCCACGCCCAGCCGCGCGGCATAGCCGGCGGCGCGCGCGGGCGGCACCGCCACGTCGCCGAGGCAGCGCACATAGGTTCGCGGCACGGCCAGGCGATAGAAGACGGACAGGTCCACCGGCTCCACGAAGGGCCGCAGGGGCTGCGGGGTGAGGAGGGCCAGCGCCCGCGAGACCGCCGGATCGTGGCGGGGCATATCGCCCATCCAGCGCGCCCACGCCGTCTCCGCGGGGTAGAGAAAGGTGCCGTCGCCGCGCGCGGCGGCGAGGCCGCGCATGAGCGCCCGCGAGGTGGGCGCCAGGTGCACATGCTCGAGGCTCTCCCCGCTGGGCAGGACCACCGCGGCCAGGAACACCAGATGCGCCACGCGCGCCCGGGCCATCTCCGCCGCCTTGGGGATCACAATGCCGCCCATGGAGTGGCCCACCACGATGCCGCGGGACACGCCCTCCCGCGCCATCACGTCGGCGACGGCGCGACCGTAGGCCTCCGCGCTGGCCAGGCGCGCATCGGCCGCACGCCGCCCGTGTCCGGGCAGATCGAGCGTCACTACGCGGTGGCCGGCCTTGCGGAGGCGCGCGCCCACGCCCTCCCAGCACCACGCGCCGTGACTGGCGCCGTGGACGAGCACGAACTCCTTGATCATATGGCGGCTCCCGGGGTAGGGCGGGGTTGACTCGCGCGGGCCGGCCTTCTAGCGTAGGGGAACCTTAGCACGATCCCCCTTCACGAGGAGCCCACCATGGCCACCATTCAGCCCTACTGCGCGCCCACCGTCTTCGATCCACCCACCTACAGCCAGGCCGTCAAGGTGACGGGCGCACAGACCATCCTCTACATCGCGGGGCAGGTCGCGTACGACGCCCAGGGCAAGCCCGCCCATCGCGGTGACTTCGCCGCGCAGGCGCGCGCCGTGTTCCAGGCCCTCAAGGCCCAGGTGGAGGCGGGCGGCGGCACGCTCGCGAACGTGGTCAAGGTCAACACCTACCTCACCGATATCCGCCACCGCGCCGAGCTCGTGCCGATTCGCGAGGAGTTCTTCGGCAAGAAGACGCTCGCCTCCACCCTCGTCGCCGTCGCGGCGCTCGCCCAGCCGGAGTGGCTGATCGAGGTCGAGGCGGTCGCGATCGTCTAGACCGTGGCGGCCGGACTGAATCCGTACATCTTCCGCGCGTACGACGTGCGCGGAAAGGTGGGCATCGACATCACCCCGGAGGTGTTCGAGCCCATCGGCCGCGCCTTCGGCACCCTCGTGAGCCGGCGGGGCGGGCGCGTCGTCGCGCTGGGCATGGACAACCGCCTCACCTCGCCTCCGCTCAAGGAGGCGTTCGCGGCGGGCGTGCTCGCCGCCGGCTTGGATATCGTCGACATCGGGGTGAACCACACCCCTCTCATGTACTTCGCTACCGCCCACTGGAAGCTCGACGGCGGGGCGACCGTGACGGGAAGTCACAACCCCGTGAGCGACAACGGGGTGAAGATGGTGCACGCGGGCGCGGCGCCGCTGACCGAGGAGGAGATCCAGGGCCTCCTCGCCACCATCCACTCCGGCGACTTCACCAGCGGCCGCGGCCGCCGCACCACCCGCGACCCCCGGGACGACTACTTCGCCGCCATCACCGAGCGCGTGCGCCTCGCGCGCCCCCTCAAGGTGGTGGTGGACGCGGGGAACGGCATTGCGGGCAGCTTCGCCCCGGAGCTCCTGCGCCGGCTGGGCTGCTCGGTGACCGAGCTCTTCTGCGAGTCCGACGGGAGCTTTCCCAACCACCTGCCCGATCCCGAGATGGAGGAGAACGTCCGCGACCTCGTGGCCAAGGTCCGGGAGACTCGCGCCGATGTCGGCATCGCCTACGACGGTGACGCCGACCGCGTCGGCCTGATCGACGAGAACGGCGGCCGCCACGAGGCGGACCTCATCCTCGCGCTCCTCGCGCGCGATCTTCTCACGCGCCACCCCGGCGCGGCCATCGTCTTCGACGTCAAGTCGTCGCAGGTCCTCGTGGACGATATCCGCGCCCATGGAGGGAGGCCCGTGATGTGGAAGACCGGCCACTCCCACCTCAAGCGCAAGATGCGCGAGGACGGCATCCTGCTGGGGGGCGAGGTGTCGGGTCATATGTTCTTCGGGGAGAGCTGGTACGGGGTGGACGACGGGATCCTCGCCTCCTGCAAGCTGCTGGAGCTGGTGGCCCGCGAGGGGAAGCCCGTGTCCGCTCACTTCGCCACGCTGCCGCATCTCGTGGCCACGCCGGAGCTCAAGGCGCCCTGCCCCGACGACAAGAAGTTCGCCCTGGTGGAGGAGCTCGCGCGCGAGTTCCGCGCGCGCTACCAGACGGTGGAGATCGACGGCGTGCGCATTCTGTTCCCCGGGGGCTGGGGCCTGGTGCGCGCGTCGAACACCAACCCCTACCTCACCCTCCGATTCGAGGCCCGCTCCCAGCCGGCGCTCGACGCGATGATGGCCGAGGTCTACGCGGCGCTCCGCCGCTACCCCGACGTGACCCTCCCGACCTAGCGGAGGTTGCCCGTGTGCCCCAGGGAATAGCGACCCGGCTGGGGCCACACGGTGAGGCCGTGCGGCTCCTTGCCCACTGCGATGGTCTTGACCTCGCCGGTGGCGGTGTCGATCACGTAGACGACATCATCGTAGCGGCCCGAGATCCACAGCCGCGTGCCGTCGGCGCTGACATTGCCCATGTCGGGGCTGCCGCCGCCGGGAATCATCCACGTGGCCTCGATCTTCCGCGTGGCGAAGTCGAGCACGGCGATGCTGCCCTTGCCGCGCGGCGGCCCGTAGACGCGCGCCGCGCCGCGGTTGATCACGTAGAGCTTCTTGCCGTCGCGGCTGGGGTAAAGGCCGTGCGCGCCCACGCCGGTGGGAATGAAGCCCACCTCGGTGAAGGTCTCCCCGTCCACCACGAACACGCCGCCCGACTGCAGCTCGGCCACGAAGAAGACCTTGCCGTCGGGAGAGGCGCGGACGTCCTGGGGCATGCGGCCCTTGGACAGCTTCAGGTGGCCCAGCACCTTGCGCCCGACCATATCGATCTTGACGAGGCTTCCCGCGTACTCGCAGGTGAAGATCACGTAGCGGCCGTCGATGGAGAAGTCCGCGTGGTTGATGCCCGCGCACTGGGGCGTGGGCAGCGACCACTGGAGCGCCATGGTGTGGGGGTCCCGGAAGTCGAGCCGCTTGAGGGCCTCCGCCACCACCACCGCGAACTTGCCGTCGGGCGTGAAATACATGTTGTAGGGATCGTCGACGGGAATGGCCTTGCCCGGCTTGCCCGTGGTGGGATCGATGGGGGTGAGGCTGCCGTCGGTGCGCCCCTCGGCGTTGTTGGTGACCCAGAGCGTCTTGAGGTCCCATGACGGCACCACGTGCTGGGGGTTGATGCCGACCTTGAAGCGGTCCACCACCTTGAGCGTGGCGGGATCGATGACCCAGACGTCGTTGGACGAGCGGTTGGGCACGTACACGCGCGGCAGCGCGCCCGCCACCGCGGGGCTCATCTGCCCGCTCCGCGTCTCGCTGTAGAGGTTGGCGGGATCCACAACCGGCGGCATCCCGGGCACGGTCTCCGCCGCGTGAAGGGGCAGCGCGGCGAGGCCAACGACGACGAGCGCGCCGGCGCCCGCAAGAGCGACACGTAGCCATGAAGAAGTCATGTCCTCAGCCTACAGGATGCCCGCCGCTTCGACCAAGCCCTAGACACCGAGGAGGAGGCGGACGGCGTGATCGGCATCGCGCGCGAGCGGGCAGTCCCGCGCCCCCCAGTAGCCGCGCGGGTCGATGAGGATCCCCGCCAGCCCGGCCGCGCGGGCGCCCAGCACGTCCACCGAGTAGAGGTCGCCCACGTAGACGGCCTCGCCCGCCGTCACGCCCGCGCGCTCCACCCCGAGCCGGAAGATGCGCGGGTCGGGCTTCTCCACCCCCACCCGCGAGGAATCCAGGACGAAGTCGATGCGCGAGGCGAGCCCCGTCGCCTGCAGCGTCCCCTCGACGGTGCCGTTCGAGTTCGAGATGACGCCGACCACGAGCCCGGCCGCCTTCGCGCGGGCGAGCGCGGCGGAGGCGGCCGCGTCCGCCCGCGTCCACAGGCCGACGGGGGCGTTGTAGTCGCGCCGCCAGCGCTCCACCGCCTCGATCTCGACGGGCGCGGTAACGCCCAGGGGCTCCAGGAGATAGCGGAGGTAGCGGTCGTGGGTGGCGAGGCTCTCGGTGGACGCGCCGGGCGCGAGATGGGGATCGAGGCGGACGCGCGCGCGCAGCTCCGCATCCTCGATGGCCGCCACGTCGGCGGGGAGGCCCCGGCCGCGCAGAGCGGCGGCGATGGCCGCGTAGTCCATGCGGATCAGCGTGTTGCCGGCGTCGAAGAGCACGGCGCGCGGCGCGCGATGCGGGCGTGAAGGTGTCATGAGCGGACGGCCGCCTTCATTATAATGACGAGGACGATGATACGGCTCTCTACCGCGACGCTCGCGCTCCTCGCTCTCTCGCCCGCCCCGGCGCTCGCGGACCACGGCGGGCCGCTCCGCGACGCCCCCATGAGCCCGCTCACGTTTGCCCTCATCTCGGCGGGCGCGGTGCTCGCCGCCGGGATTCTCGTGGTGCTCATCGTGATGGCCTTGACCAGGAAGACCGGGGAGTGAGCGGGGCCTCCACCGTTCTGCGCTGGGCGCATCTCCTCTCCGCCCTCGTGCTGGTGGGCGTGTTCGGCTTCTCCCTTCTCGCCGGGCGCCCGTCGCATCCCACCGCGCGTGCCTGGGAGCGTCGCATGCTCGCGCTGGCGCGAGGCGCGGGGATCGCTGCGCTCGTCACCGGGGCGGGGCTCCTCGCGCTGCACGCGGCCTACGTCGCGGGGCGCCCCGGCGCCGCCCTCGAGCCGGCGGCGTGGCTGCGCGTGCTCACCGCCACCCAGTTCGGCGCGGTGTGGCTGCTCCGCGCGGGCGTGATCGCGCTGCTCGTCGCCCTCGTGTGGGCGCGTGAGCGCGAGGACTCCACCGCGGACTGGGCGGCGCTGCGGGGGCAGGCCTGGCTGCTCGCCGCCGCCGGCGCGGGAGCGCTCGCCTGGGCGGGGCACGCCGCCGCGGTGGAGCCGGGCGGCGCGTGGGCGCTGGCCTCTGACCTCGTCCACCTGATCGGCGCGGGCGTCTGGCTCGGCGCGCTCGCTCCCCTGCATCTGCTGCTGCGCGCGGCCTCGACCCCCGAGGGCGCCGACGCCCGTCCCTACGCGGTGGTCGCCGCGCGCCGCTTCTCGCGGCTGGCCCTCATCGCCATGCTCACGCTCGCCGCCACGGGACTGTGGAACGCCTGGGAGCAGCTGGGGGACATCCCCTCGCTGATCGGCACCCGCTACGGCTGGCTTCTCCTGCTGAAGCTCGGCCTGCTCGTCCCCATCCTGGCCCTCGCGGCGGTGAACCGCGGTCGTCTCGTCCCCGCGCTCGGCGGCGACGCGGCCAGCGTCGGGCGACCGGCCATGGCGCGGCTCGCTCGCTTCGTCGCGGCCGAGTGGCTGATCGCGCTCGCGATCCTGGCGGTGGTCGCCGTGCTCGGCACCACGCCGCCGGGCCGGCACGATGCGCCGTGGTGGCCCTTGTCCTTCCGACTCTCGTGGGAAGCCACCGCGGCGCTGCCCGGCGTCCGGACGCGCTTCCTGATCGGCAGCCAGCTCGCGGTGGTGGGCGTGCTCGGCCTCGTGGTGGCGGTGCTGCTCTCCCGCGCGCGCCTCCTCGCCGCCTTCGCGGGGCTCCTGCTCGTCGCCATCGGGCTCGGGGTGGCGCTGCCGCCGCTGTCGGTGGACGCCTATCCCACCACGTACCGGCGCACGACGGTTCCGTATCAGGCCTCCTCCATCGCGCATGGGCTCGAGCTCTACCGCAACCACTGCGCCCTCTGCCATGGGGCCGCGGGCTGGGGCGATGGGCCCGCGGGCACGGGCCTGCCGAAGAAACCCGCCGACCTCACCGCCCCGCACACCGCGCAGCACACCGCGGGCGACATGTACTGGTGGCTCACGCACGGCATCCCGGCGGCGGGAATGCCCGCCTTCGGTCCCGTGCTGAGCGAGGACGACCGCTGGGACCTCGTCAATTACATCCGGGCGCTCGCCGCCGGCGAGGAAGCGCGCATGCTGAGCCCGGCGGTGATCGCCAACCGGCCGCGGCTCGCGGCGCCGGACGGCGCCTTCGCCGTGGGGCCGGCGCCAGGGCGTCATCTCAAGGATTTTCGAGGTAACAGGTCAGTTCTACTCGTTTTCTTTACGCTTCCTGGCTCGCATGCCAGACTGGCTCTACTGGCCCGATCGTACGAGACCCTGCAGGCGCTGGCGACCGAGATCGTGGCGGTGCCGCTCGAGGAAGACGGGCCCGTCATCGCGCGGCTCGGGGCGAACCCGCCGATCTACTATCCCGTGGTGACCGAGGGCGCCCCAGAGATCGCGCGGGCCTATGGCCTGTTCCGGCGTACGCTCTCGCCGGAGGGAATGAAGCCTGATCCACCGATGCCGCGTCACATCGAGCTCCTGATCGATCGCGCCGGCTATCTCCGCGGCCGCTGGATCCCCGGCGAGCCCGGCGCCGGCTGGGCCGAGGTTTCGGCACTGGTGGCCGAGCTGCAGGCCCTGAACCGCGAGGCGCCCGCTCCACCGCCCGCCGAGCATGTTCACTAGGTATGCGCCTCTGGCGCGTGGTCCTGCTCATGAACCTGGCGCTCGGGCTCGGGCTCCTCGTGGGTTACCTGGTCTGGGGGCGGCCCCTCGAGGGGCTCCGCCGGGAGAATGCCGAGCTCCGGGGACAGGCCCTCCCGGCGGGCGTGGAGCGCACCTTCCGCGCGCGCGGTGTGGTGCGCGCGGTCGTGGCCGAGATCAACGTGATCGTGCTCTCGCACGAGGACATCCCCGGCTTTATGCCTCCCATGACCATGGGCTTCCGCGCCCAGGACCCGAAGCTCTACGACGGCGTCGCCGTCGGTGACGTCCTCGCCTTTACTCTGCGCGGCGTGCCGCCCAATCTCGTGATCACGGAGCTCCGCAAGGAGGGCCGGCTCTGACGGCCCGGGGCCTCCTCGTCGCCGCGCTGACCGCCGGCTTGGTCGCGCCCGCGGTCGCCGGCCACGTCCCGGGAGTCACCTTCCCCGTCCTCCGCTCCGACGCGGTCAAGCGCCTCCTCGACGTGAGGGAGCCAATGGTGCTGGTGGACGTGCGAAAGCCGGCAGAGTACCGCGCGGGCCACCTGCCCGGCGCTATCTCCCTTCCCCTCGCCGAGCTCGCGCGCCGCTATCGCGAGATTCCCAAGTCCGGCCGCGTGGTTCTCTACTGCCAGTGCCCGACCGAGGAGATGGGTGACGTGCACGGCTTCCTGGCGAGCCTCGGCTACCGGAACCACGTCGTGCTCGAGGACGGCTTCGAGGGGTGGGTCAAGAGCCAGTACCCGCTGGCGAAGTAGGCGCCCCCGGGCGCTCCGGCGACGAACGGGGCGGCGGCCCGTTTGCGCTCGCGCGGCCGATCCGGTATAAGGAGCGGCGGGTCATGCAGAGCCTCCTCCGCCGGCGCCCGCTTCTTCGCCGCGTCGCCTTCGTCGCCGTCCTCGCCCTCGCCCTGGGGGCGCTCGTCGTCGAGAGCGGACAGATCCCGCATCTCCACGGCGACGGCACGGTCGGTCTTTACAACGAGCAGCACGTCTTCGCGGCCCTGCTCGGAACCCTGTCCGGCGTGGCGACGCTCCCCGTCGCCCCCGTCACCGCTCCGCTCGCCCTCCTCGTCGGGCTCGTCGCCCTGTTCGAGGGCCCGCTCCGCGCCGTCGCCGTCGTCCGCAGCGCCGGACCCCGCGCTCCCCCCGCCCTTTAGCGCCGCTTCGTCGGGACGCTGACCTCCGCGCGCCGTCACGGGCGCGCGCTCACTTCCACTTCACACGAGGGGGGTCGTCCATGCGCGCACTGGTTTGCCTGGTGGCATTGCTGTCGGCGACGTTCGCTCCCGCCGCGGCGGGGGCTCAGGACAAGGGAGCCCAGATCGAGGCGCTCCGGAAGGAGCTCGAGACGCTCAAGAAGGCGATGGGGACGCTCGCGGAGCGCCTCAAGACACTCGAGGCGCAGCCGGCGACGGCGGCGGCTCCCGCCAGCCCGGCTACCGACGCGCCGGGAACGGGCCAGACGTTCGTGGGGAACGTCGCCCAGGCCCGGCCGGGCGGCGATCCGCCGTCGCTCATGGATCTCGCCCGCCCGCGCGAGCCCTTCGCCCTCTACGAGCGGCGGGGCGCAGGGCAGCTGCTCTTCGACATGGGCGTGGTCGGGGACTTCGTCTTCAATCTCACCCAGCGCAATGTGGACAAGGCCAACGGCGGCACCTTCGCCGGCCGGGAGAACCGCTTCTTCCCCAGAGAAATCGAGCTCTCGTTCTTCGGCCAGGTGGATCCTTACGCGCGGGCGGAGGTGCGCATCGAGGCCGCCGAGGAGTTCGAGGACGGCGCGCGCGACCTGCACCTCGGGCTGGCCGAGGCGCATCTCACGCTCCTCACCCTGCCGTTCAACACGCAGGCCAAGATCGGCCTCATGCGCACGCGATTCGGGCTACTGAATCCGCTCCACCTCCACGACGGCCCCCAGGTCGACCGGCCGAACGTGCTCACCCGCTTCTTCGGCGAGGAGGGGCTTGTGGAGGCCGGCACGGAGGTGACCTGGGCCGCGCCCCTTCCCTTCTTCCTCGAGCTACTCGGCGGGATCTTCAACGGCGACAACGACGTGCTGTTCGGCTTCGGGAAGGTCTCCGAGCCGCTCCTCACGGGCCGGCTGCGCACGTTCTTCGACTTCGAGGACTGGGGCGCGATCCAGCTCGGCGCGTCGGTGGCGAGCGGCACCAACACGGACCGGCACCGCAGCACCGTGGTGGGCGTGGACGCGAAGTACAAGTACCGGCCCGACGGCTGGTCGCACCCGCTCTTCACCGTCGCCGGCGAATGGCTCCATGTCCATCAGCACGTGACCACCGAGGGCGCCGACGACGACGGCGACGGGATCCCCGAGCACGCGCCCGAGAACCGGACCCGCAACAAGAACGGGTGGTACACGTACGCCGAGGTCCAGCCCTGGAAGCGCTGGCTCTTCGGCTTCCGCTACGACTGGACGGAGTTCCCCGATCGCCGCGGCCACGAGTGGGCGGTGCAGCCGTACCTGGCCTTCATGCCGACCGAGTTCTTGCGCTTCCGCCTGGCCTACAAGCACACCGAGCGGAACAAGCGTGACGGCTTCGGCGACAACGGCGGGAGCGCGCGCATCGTGGACGAGCTCCTCCTGCAGGCCACCTTCATCCTCGGCGCGCACCCCGCGCACCCGTTCTGAGGAGGTTCCCATGAGCGCGCTCGCACGCGTCATCGTCTTCGCCCTCGTCGCCGGCGGCCTCGCCGGCGGCGGGGGCGGCCTCGCCGCCGCCGCCGACAAGGTGCGCGTCGTCACCACGCTCACCGATCTCAGGGCCCTTACCGAGGCGGTCGGTGGAGACCTCGTCGAGGTGGACAGCCTCGCGCGGGGCAATCAGAACCCGCACGATCTCGAGGTCCGGCCAAGCCTCATGGTCAAGGTGCGCCGCGCCGACTTGCTCGTGATCAACGGGCTGGAGGGCGATGCGTGGGTGGAGGCCGTGGTGCGTGGAGCCAGCAACCCGCGGGTGCTGCCCGGCGCGCCGGGCCGGATCGATGCGTCCGAGGGTGTCATGGTCCTGGAGGTGCCGAAGACCAGGGTGGACCGGTCCATGGGCGACGTGCACCCCCTGGGCAATCCCCACTACTCCCTGGATCCGGGGATGGCCCCCCTCATCACCACGAATATCCTCAACGGCCTGGTGCGCGCGGCGCCGCAGCATCGCGCCGCGTTCGAGAGGAATCGCCGGGCGTTTCTGAGCCTTCTGGAGCCGGCCCTTGCCCGCTGGACCGCCGTCCTCGCCCCCGTCCGGGGGGCCCGCGTAGTGGTGGAGCACGGCATCTTCACCTACCTGCTCGCCCGCTTCGGGGTCGTCCAGGCCGCGACCATCGAGGAGCGCCCCGGAATCCCGGCAACGCCGACTCATGTGGCCAAGCTCATCCAGCAGATCAAGGAGGAGCGGATCAAGGCCATCTTGACCGTGCCCTGGGGCGACCGGAAGCTGGCCGCGCGTATCGGCGACGAAGCCGGCGCCCGGGTGGTGGCGCTGGCGCCGGCGGTGGGCGGGCTGAAGGGCGCCGACACCTACCTGTCCACCGTCGACTACAATGTGACAGCGCTGGCGACGGCGCTCAAATAGTCAAGCGATGGCCGCGGATCTCTTCTCGCTGATGTGGGTGCCGTTTCTCATGTGCCTGGTTCTCACCGGGATACACGCCTATCTCGGCATCCACGTGCTCGCGCGCGAGGTGGTGTTCGTGGACATCGCCCTCGCCCAGATCGCCGCCCTCGGCGCCACCACGGCGTTCGTGCTCGGCTTCGACCTCCACACGTGGGAGTCCTACGCCGCCGGGCTTGCGTTCACCGTGCTGGGCGCGCTCGTGCTCGCGCTCACGCGGACACGCCAGCGCCGCGTCTCCCAGGAGGCGGTGATCGGGGTGGTCTACGCGGTGTCGTCCGCCGCCGCGATCCTGGTCGCCGATCGCACGCCGCACGGGATGGAGCATCTCCGGGGAATGCTGGTGGGCAGCATCCTGGCCGTCACGGGGCTCGAGGTCTTGATGGTCGCCTCGCTCTACGCGGCGATCGGCGTCTTCCACTGGCTCTGCCGGCGGCCCTTTTTCCTGATCTCCTCCGATCCGGAGGCCGCCTACCGCGAGGGGCTCGCCGTCCGCTGGTGGGACTTCCTCTTCTACGCCTCCTTCGGCGTCGTGGTGACGAGCTCGGTGCGTGTGGGCGGCGTGCTCCTCGTCTTCTCCTATCTCATCGTCCCCGCGCTGGCCGGTGTCATCCTCGGCGGCCGGCTCACCACGCGCCTCCTCATCGGCTGGGCCTTCGGGGCCGGCGTGAGCGTGCTCGCCATGGCGGGATCGGCGGGGCTGGACCTTCCGACCGGCGCTACCGTCGTGTGCGCCTTCGGCCTGGCGCTGCTCGGACTGGGACTCTACGCGAAGGCGTCCGGCCGGCAGGCGGGCCTGCTGGGGCCGGGCGCGCTGCATCCCGTCACGCCCCTCGCGAAATCGACCGAGCGTCCATCGTGAGACGGGCGGGCCGCGCCGGGGTCGTCGCCGCCCTGCTCGCGCTCGCGGGATGCGAGCAGGCTCCGGCCCCGCCCTCGCCCACCGCGTCCACCCGGCCCCTGGTCGTGGCCAGCAACTTCTCCCTCTACGACTTCTCGCGGCAGGTCGCGGGCGACCGCGCGGAGGTGGCATCGCTGGTGCCGCCCGGAGTGGCCCCGCACGACTGGGAGCCCTCGCCCCGCGACGTCGCGGAAGCCCGGCGGTCCCGGCTCTTCGTCTACAACGGGGCCACCCTGGAGCCGATGGCCGAGCGGCTGGCGGTGGAGATCACGGGCAAGGGGCCGGTGGTGCTCAACGCGACCGAGGGCCTGCCGCTGCTCGGCAAGGATCCGCACGTGTGGCTGGATCCCTTGCTCGCCCAGCGCCAGGTCGAGGTCATCGCCCGCGCCCTCGGTCGGGTCGACGCGGCGGGGGCGGCGACGTACGAGCGGAACGCCGCCGCCTACCGGGCCCGGCTCGGTGAGCTCCACGACACGCTGGCCGGGGGGCTCGAGACCTGTGCGCGCCGTGACATCGTCACCTCCCACGACGCCTTCGCCTATCTCGCCCGGCGCTACCGCCTCGAGCCGGTGCCGGTGATGGGGCTCGCCCCCGAGTCCGAGCCTAGTCCCCAGGACCTGGCGCGGCTGGTCCGGGTCGCGCGGGCCAAGCAGGTGAAGGTGATCTTCTTCGAGACGCTGGTGAGCCGCAGCGTCGCCGAGACCATCGCGCGCGAGATGGGCGCGCGCACGCTCGTGCTGAATCCCGTGGAGGGACTGACCCGCGAGGAGGCCGCCGCCGGGAAGGACTACGTCGGCCTCATGCGCGCCAACCTCGACAGCCTGCGGGTGGCGCTGGAATGTCGCTGAGGATCTGCTTCGTCTCCTGCGCGCGCTGGCCGACGGTGTCCGAGAGCGACGCGCTCGTGAAGCGAGCGCTGGAGGCGCGCGGCGCCGCCGTGGAGGTGCGCCCCTGGAACGCGCCCGGCGCCCGGTTCGACGGCTTCGACGCCGTCGTGTTCCGCTCCAACTGGGACTATCACCACGAGCCCGAGGCCTTCCTGGCGTGGCTGGCGCGGGGCGAGGCGGCGGGAATCTCCTTCTGGAACCGCCCCGATCTCATCCGCTGGAATCTGTCCAAGCGCTACCTGCGGGATCTGGAGCAGGCCGGCGTCCCGGTGGTGCCCACCATCATCCTCGAGGAGGCCGACACCGCCTCGCTCCCCGCGGTGATGACCGCGCGGGGCTGGCCGCTCGCGGTGGTGAAGCCCCTCGTGTCGGCCTCCGCGCACGACACGACGCTCGTTCCCGCCGCGGAGGCGGCGGTGGTGGCCCGGGCCATCGCCGAGGGACGCATCCGGCGGCCGGTGATGGTGCAACCGTTCCTGGAGGAGATCCGCCGGCAGGGCGAGTGGTCGCTCGTCTTCATCGACGGCGCCTTCACCCACGCCGCCCTCAAGCATCCCTCGGACGGCGACTTCCGCGTACAGCCCAGCCACGGCGGACGCTCGGTGGCGGCGCGACCGGACGCCGCCCTCGTCGCGGTGGGCCGCCGCGCCCTTGACGCACTCCCCCTCCCGCCGCTCTATGCCCGCGTCGACGGCATCGAGACTGCGCGCGGCTTCGTGGTGATGGAGGTGGAAGCCCACGAGCCGGGCCTCTACTTTCCCCTCGCGCCCGAGGCGGCCGGTGTGTTCGCCGACGCCATCCTGCGCCGCGCGAGCCTGGGCGCGCCCGCCTCGCCTTGACAGGACGGGCGCGGGGCCAATACACTGCATTCGTGTCGGCGCGCTGGCGGGCCCTCGCGCTCGGATCGCTCGCCGCGTTCCTCCTCCTGAGCTTGGCCGCGGCGCACGGGCCCCTGCCCGGCGACGTCGCCATCCGGGCCGCCGCCAAGGCTTCGCTCGGCCCCGCAGTCGTCGGGGTCCTTCACTTCGTCAACATGGGCGGGACCTGGATCGTGCTCCTGCCCGCCACCGGCCTCCTCTTCGCGCTCTCGCGTCACGCGCGCAAGCGCTGGTGGCTCTGGTGCCTCGCGCTGGCGTCGGCGCCGCTCGTCGAGAACGCGTGGAAGGCGCTGGTGGCGCGCCGCCGCCCGGAGGGCACCGCCTACGGCTTCCCGAGCGGGCATGCCACTGCCGCCGCGGTCTTCGTGGTCATCGCGCTCTATCTCACCGCGCGCGCGCGGATGGGAACGGGCGCCCGCGCCGGCCTGGGCGCGCTCGTCATCGTCGGGCTCGGCATCGGGGTGGGCACGGCGCGCGTCGCGCTGGACGCCCACTGGGCCTCCGACGTGCTGGGCGGGTGGCTGCTCGGCGGCGCGTGCGGCGCGCTCGCCGCCTGGTGGGACGCGGGACGCGAGCCCGCGCCGGTTCCGGCGCGACCGCTGGGACGGTCGGCCTCCCACGCCGAGCGGCTCGAGGGACGGACGGCGGACTGAGCCATGCGGCCCCTCGTCGAGATCGACAACGTGAGCTTCGCCTACGGTGAGGTGTCGGTGCTCGAGGGCATCAACTTCACCGTGGAGGCGGGCGACTTCCTCGGCATCATCGGGCCCAACGGCTCGGGCAAGACCACGCTGCTGCGTCTCATGCTGGGGCTGCTGACGCCGACCCGGGGCGCCGTCCGTCTCTTCGGCCACCCGCCCGCCAGCCTCACCCAGTGGGGCCGCCTCGGCTATGTGCCGCAGAAGGCGACCTTCGATCCGTCGCTGCCCGCCACCGTGCAGGAGGTCGTGGCGAGCGGGCTCGTCGCCACCGGGGGCCTGCTCCGGCGCGGCGGCGCGGCGGGCCGCGCGCGAGTCTCCGAAGTGCTCGCCCAGGTGGGGATGGAGGCGCACGCGGGGCGGCGCATCGGCGCGCTCTCCGTCGGTCAGCAGCAGCGCGTGCTCATCGCGCGCGCACTCGTGACCCAGCCCGAGCTGCTCATCCTCGACGAGCCGACCGGCGGCGTCGACCCCGAGGCCCAGACGAGCTTCCACGCCCTCCTGCACCACCTCAATCGCGAACGCGAGGTCACGCTCATCCTGGTCAGCCACGACATCGGGGTGGTCGCCCGCGAGGTGACGCGCCTGGCCTGCCTGAACCGCCACCTGATCTTCCACGGGCGTCCGGGCGACTTCCTGGGCGACGCCGCCACGCTCGCCGCGCTCTACGGCCCCGCCATGCGCGTGGTCTCCCACGAGCACTGACGCGTGCCCGAGTTCCTCGCCTTCGATTTCATGCAGCGGGCCTTCGTCGCGGGGGCCATGACCGCCATCATCTGCCCGGCCATCGGCGTATTCCTCGTACCACGGCGCCTCTCGCTCATAGCCGACAGCCTCGCCCACGTGGCGCTGGCCGGCGTGGCGCTGGGGCTCCTGGCCGGCGTGTCGCCCATCGTGGGCGCCCTGGTGGTCACGGTGGCGGGCGCGGTGGGGATCGAGCGCCTCCGCGCGCGGGGAGCGCTGGCCGGCGACGCCTCCCTCGCCGTCTTCCTCTCGGGCGGATTCGCGCTCGCGGTGGTTCTCATCAGCCTGGCGCGCGGCTTCAACGCCGATCTCTTCGCCGTCCTCTTCGGCAGCATCCTCACCGTCAGCCCCGGCGACATCTGGCTCATCGTCGGCCTCGGGGCGGTGGTCGGAATCACCATCGGGACGTTCTACCCGCAGCTGTTCGCGGTGACCATGAACGAAGATCTCGCCCGGACCAGCGGCGTCCCCGTGGCCGCCCTCAACCTCATCCTCACGCTCCTCACCGCGCTGACTACGGTGGTGGCCATGCGCATGGTCGGCGTGCTCCTGGTGAGCGCCATGATCGTCATCCCGACCCTCACCGGCTTCGCCCTCGCCCGGAGCTTCCGGCAGGCCCTCGTCATCGCCATCGCGATGGCGCTGGTCTCGGTGGCGGCCGGGCTGGTCGCCGCCTACTATCTCCGCCTGGCTGCGGGCGGGGCCATCGTGCTGACCGCGCTGGGGATCTTCGCGGCGGCCTCGCTCGCTCGCCGGCTGCGGCCGGCCGTCGCCCGTGCCGCCGGGCTCGCGCTGTTCGCGTTCCTCGCCGCGGCCGCCCCCGGCACACCCGCCGCGGCCGCCGATGAGGCCGCGTGCAAGCGCCTGCGCGAAGCGTTCGCCAGCATGCCGGTGCACATGATCACGCTGGAGGCGGACGGCCGGACCATCGCCCTGCGCGTCCGCGTCGCCTCCACCCCCGAGCAGCAGGCGGCGGGCTTCCAGTGCGCGACCCCGCAGGAGATCGAGCGCAGCCTGATCCTCTTCGACTTCGGTCGGGAGATCTCGACCCAGTTCCACATGCAGAACGTTCCCGCCGCGCTGGACATCGCCTTCGCCAAGCTCGACGGTCGCATCTTCGCGGTGCTCCGCATGGAGCCGAGCGCGACGGCGCTGTACGGGCCGATGGGCGACTTCCGTTACGCGCTGGAGGCGCGCAAGGGCTTCTTCGCGAGCCACGGCGTCCGCCAGGGCGAGGCCCGTCTGGTGCTGCCGCCGCCCCGCTGAGCCCCGTGCACCAGCATTCCCACGGCTCGCGGCACAAGGGGCGACTCCGGACCGGGCTGGCGCTCGTCGGGGGCTTCCTCGTCCTCGAGCTCGCCCTCGCCGTGTGGACGGGCAGCGTGTCGCTCCTCGCCGACGCCGTGCACATGCTGGTGGACGCGGGGGGCATCCTCCTGAGCCTCGCCGCCATCTGGATCGCCGAGCGGCCGGCGACTACCAAGAAGACGTACGGCTACTATCGTGTCGAGATCCTCGCCGCGCTCGTCAACGGGGTGGTGCTCTGCGTGGTCGCTCTCGGCATCCTGTGGCACGCCTGGCAGCGCATCTGGGCGCCGCCCGACGTCCCCGGGCTGCCGCTCGTCGCCGCCGCCGCGGTGGGCCTCGTCGTGAACCTCGCGACCATGCGGCTCCTCCACGCGGGGGCCGCGGAGAGCCTCAATGTCCGCGCCGCTTACCTCGAGGTCTGGGGCGACGCGCTGTCCTCCGGCGCGGTGCTGGTGGCGGGCGCGGTCATCGCGCTTACCGGCTGGCACGCCGCCGATCCGCTCGCCGGCGCGGTCATCGGGCTCCTCATCCTTCCCCGCACCGGCGCCCTCCTCGCCCACGCCGTCAATGTCCTGCTCGAGGCGGTGCCGCCCCATCTGGATCTCGCCGAGATCGAGGCGGCCATCACCGGCGTGGCGGGCGTGCGCCGGGTGCACGACCTGCACGTCTGGACGCTCACGTCCGGGCGCGAGGCGATGAGCGCGCATGTGTCAGTGGTGCCCGGTACCGCCGGCGACCGCCTCCTGCACGATCTCCACGTGCTCCTGCACGCGCGCTTCGGGATCGACCACACCACCATCCAAGTCGAGACGGACGGGGGGCTCGTACAGATCACGCCGCCCGCCCGCGCCCCGGAGGCCTGACATGAGCTCGCCCACGCTCGCCGCCCTGCCCGTCGGCAAGACAGTCACCTTTCGCAAGACCGTGTCCGAGTCCGACGTGTACCTCTTCGCCGGCATCACCGGCGACCTGAGCCCCAATCACGTGGACGAGGAGTACATGCGGAAGACGCGCTACGGGCGCCGTATCGCCCACGGCGCCCTCGCCGTGGGCCTCATGTCCAATGCCTCGACGCGGGTCCTGGACGGGGTGCCGGGCACCGTCGTGTCCTACGGCTACGACCGCGTTCGCTTTCCCGCGCCGCTCTTCCTCGGCGACACGGTTACGGTCACCTACGAGATCATCGAGCGCGACGAGGCGGCCGGCAAGACCTTCGCGCGCGTCACCTGCACCACCCAGACCGGCGCGGTGGTCGCCGCGGCCACCCATATCATGAAGGTAGTCACGTAGGCCCATGGCCCCCACTCCAGCCGCTGACGGACGCCCGCCGCTCGCCATCCTCCAGGGAGTCCGCGTGATCAGCTTTACCCAGTTCCTCCTGGGCCCCTCCGGCGTGCAGTTCCTCGCCGACCTCGGCGCCGACGTCGTCAAGATCGAGCCGCCCGGCGGGCGCCTCTGGGAGCGGAACTGGTCTGGCGCCAATCACTTCCTCAACGGGGTGAGCGCCTTCTTCCTCCTCGCCCACCGCAACCAGCGAAGCCTCACCCTCGATCTGAAGAAGCCCGGCGGTCAGGCGGTGGCACGGCGTCTCGTGGAGCGCGCGGACGTGCTCGTGCAGAACTTCCGCCCGGGTGTGATGGGGCGTTTCGGGCTCGACTGGGACGCGGCGCGCGCGCTGAACCCGCGCCTCATCTACGTCTCGGCGTCGGGCTACGGCGAGAAGAGCCCGTACCGCGACCGCCCCGGCCAGGATCTCCTCATGCAGGCCTTTTCCGGGCTGGCCCACATCTCGGGCCGCGCCGACCAGCCACCGGTGCCGGTGGGTACCGCGGTGATCGACCAGCACGGGGCCACGCTCCTCGCCTTGGGCGTGCTCGGCGCCATCATCGAGCGCGGGCGCACCGGCCAGGGGCTGCACGTGGAGGTGAGCATGCTCCGCGCCGCCCTCGATCTCCAGATCGAGGTCGCCTCCTATCACCTCAACGGCGCCCATCTCGAGAAGTCGGCGACGCCCCTCGCCAGCACCTTCCATCCCCCGCCCTACGGCACCTATGCCACCAAGGACGGCCACATCGTGTTGTCGATGTCCCCCCTGGGCGAGCTCGCGGAGGCTCTCGAGCTACCCGCGCTCGCGCCCTACGCAGCGGCCACCTGGAACTTCGCGGCGCGCGAGGAGATCGCCCGCCTGATCGAGCCCGCGGTGAAGGCACGCACCACCGCGGCCTGGCTGGAGCGCCTCGTGCCGCGCGGGATCTGGGCGGCGCCGGTCTACACGCATGCCGAGACGTTCGCCGATCCTGCCGTCCAGGCCGCCGACGCGGTGGAGGAGATCACCCACCCGGTGGCGGGGCGGGTGAAGCTGCTCCGCCATCCGCTGGAGTTCTCCACCGGGCGCGTGGAGGTGCGCCGCGTGCCCCCCATGGCGGGCGAGCACACCGACGAAATTCTGAGAGAGGCGGGGTACGACGAGGCGGAGATCGGCGCCCTCCGGCGCGAGGGCGCGGTGTAGGTTGCCTCGGCCCGCGAACTAAGATGGCGACAGCGATGCTCGCAGCCGGCGCGAGCGCAGACGGGCGACGCCGGGCCAGCTTGGAGCACCAGGAGGCCATCATGGGCGATTGGTACGACCGACAGACGATCGGGCTCCTGCCTGAGCGCGCGGCGCGGCAATGGGGCCCCCGCGAGGCCCTCGCCTTCCAGGGACGGCGCTGGACCTTTGCCGAGCTGAGCGCCCGGGTTGACGCCGTTGCGAAGGGGCTGCTCCAGCTCGGCATCGGGCCCGGCGACAAGGTCGCGCTCTGGATGGTCAACGGTCCGGAGTGGATGGACGCGATGTTCGCGATCATGCAGACCGGTGCCGTGCTCGTCCCCGTGAACACCCGATTTCGCACCGAGGACGTGACGTACGTCCTCGGTCAGTCGGAGGCCGTCGCCGTGATGCTTGCTGAACGCTCGGGACCGGTGGATTACCTCTCCATGATGCGCGAGGTCGCGCCGGCGCTGGGCACTTGCCCCGATCCACGCGTGCCTGCCCTCCGTCACGTCGTCGTGCTCGCCGAGCGAGCGCAGGCGCTCGCCGTCGGCTGGCACGAGATGCTGGAGGACGGGCGGCGCGTCAGCGACGACGCGGTCCGCGAGCGGGCTCACGCGGTCGATCCCGACGAGAGCGCGTTCATACTTTACACGTCGGGCACCACCGGCTTTCCCAAGGGAGCTGTGCACGACCACCGCATCATCCGCAATACGTGGGACATGGGCGACCGGATGGGCGTCACCGCCGACGACGTGATCCTCATGTACCTGCCGCTCTTTCACGCTTTCGGCTTCATTCATGGCGCGCTCATGTCGATGATCCGGGGCGCTCGCCAGGTACTCACCGAGACCTTCGACGGTGACGAGTGCGTCGACCTCATCGCCCGCGAGCGGGCCACGATCATCCACGGCTTCGACACGCACTACTCGGATCTGCTTCGCGCTCAGGAGAAGAATCCGCGCGACGTGTCGAGCGTGCGCACGGGCGTCTGCGGCACGGGCATGTCCAGCGCCATTCCCATCGCGCGCCGGGCCCGCCAGACGTTCGGCACCCTCATGACCGGCTACGGGATGAGCGAGGTCGGCATCGTGACTTTCTCCGCCCTCGACTCCACCGAGGAGCAGTGCGTGGAGGCCAATGGCTATCCTCTCGCCGGATGTGAGGTGCGAATCTTCGATCCCGAGACGGGGAAGGATCAACCGGTCGCCGCGCCCGGGGAGATCCTCGCGCGCGGCTACATGGTCACGCCCGGCTACTACAAGAAGCCCGAGGACACGGCGCGGGCCATCGACCAGGATGGCTGGTTTCACACGGGTGATATGGGCGTCATGCGTCCCGATGGCCACCTACGGTTCGTCGGCCGCTATAAGGACATGCTGAAGATCGGCGGGGAGAACGTCGATCCGATGGAGGTCGAGACCTTTCTCATGAGCCACACGGCCATTAAGGTCGCTGCCGTGGTCGGTGTGCCCGATCCCCGGCTTTCCGAAGTGGCGGTGGCCTTCGTGCAGGTCGAGCCTGGCCGCACGCTGACCGAACGGGAGGTGATCGAGCACTGCCGCGGCCGCGTGGCGAGCTTCAAGATCCCCCGCCACGTCGCCTTCGTCGACGAGTTCCCCATGACCAGCACCGGCAAGATCCAGAAAGTCAAGCTCCGCGCGCAGGCCCGGCGCCAGTGGCCCGATGCGCCGGCGCCATGAGCCTCGTCTCCACGCCGAGGCCGAGGAAGGCTCTTTAGTAGGAGCGGGGCAGGCCGAGGACGTGCTCGGAGAGGTAGTTCAGCGCCATCTGCTGTGAGACAGGCGCGATCTTGTAGAGTCGCACCTCCCGCCACAGCCGCTCCACGTAGAACTCCCGCGCGTAGCCGAAGCCGCCGAAGGTCTGGAGCGCGGCGTCGCACGCGGCGAAGCCCGCCTCCGCCGCCAGCATCTTGGCGGAGTTGGCCTCCTTGCCGCACGGACGGCCGGTGTCGAACAGCCACGCCGCCTTCATGCACAGGAGCTCGGCCGCTTCCAACTGGGCGGCGGCGTGCGCCAGCGGATGCGCGATGGCCTGGTTCTTCCCGATGGGGCGGTCGAACACCACGCGCTCCTTCGCGTACTGCACGGCGCGCTCCAGCGCGGCGCGCCCGATACCCACCGCCTCGATCCCGACCACGATGCGCTCGGGGTTCAGCGACTCGATGAGGTGGTAGAAGCCGTCGCCCACCGTCCCGATCACATCCACGTCGGGGATCTCGAGGTTCTCGATCACGATCTCGTTCGAATCCACCGCAGCCCGGCCCAGCTTGTGGATGAGGCGGACGTTGATGGCCGAGCGATCGAAGTCGGTGAAGAAGAGCGTGAGGCCCTTGAGCGGCTTGGCGGGATCCCGCTCGCTGGTGCGGGCGAGGAGGAGGAACTTGGTGGCGTGCTGGGCGTTGGTCGTCCACACCTTGCGCCCGTTCACGATCCACTTGTCGCCCTGCTTCACCGCGCGGGTCTGGATGCGTGAGGTGTCGGTGCCGGCATTGGGCTCGGTGACGCCGAAGGCGAGGATGGTCTCGCCGGTGCAGATGCCCGGCAGGTGCCGCCGCTTCTGCTCCTCGGTCCCGAACTTGATCACCGGCGTGGGCGGGAACACGTAGAAGTGGATGGGCGAGGCGCCGGAGGTGCCCGCGCCGGACGCGCAGATCTCGTGGAGCATGATCGCGGCCTCGGTGACCCCGAGCCCCGCGCCGCCGTAGGCCTCGGGCACCATGATGCCCAGCCAGCCCGCGTCCGCGAAGGCCTTGATGAACTCGTAGGGGTACTCCGCCTTCTCGTCCTTCTCCAGCCAGTAGTCGAGGGAGAAGCCGCGCGCGAGCGCCGCGACCTCCTTGCGTATCATCTCCTGCGCTTCGGTGAGGGCGAAGTCCATGGCGCAATCCTCCGCCCCGATCGTACCCCATGTCGACCCGGGCCGGCGAGGCTTGCCGCGCGCGTGTCGCTCCGGTATCCTCGCACCGTGGAAACCACCCCGGCCATTCAAGACTACCTCGGCGCCATCTACGACCTCACCGGCGGCGAGAAACCCGTGATCGGGGCGCGTCTCGCCCGCCACATGCACGTGTCGGCGCCCTCCATCACCGAGGCGCTCCGCCGCATGCAGCGCGAGGGCTACATTCGCCTCGCGGGCAAGAAGGAGATCCGCCTCACCACCAAGGGCCGCGGGATCGCGGAGACGATGGCGCGCCGGCATCGCCTGCTCGAGCGCTGGCTCACCGACGTGCTCGGGCTGGACTGGTCGCGCGCCCACGAGGAAGCCCACCGTCTCGAGCATGCGCTGTCGCCGGTCGTGGAGGAGCGTCTCGCCGAGCAGCTCGGCATGCCCAGCACCTGCCCGCACGGGAATCCCATTCCCGGGATGCCCGCTCCGGAGGCGCACAACCCGATTCCGCTGAGCCTGGCGCTCGCCGGGCAGGATCTGACCGTCGAGCGCATCACCGAGGAGGCGGAGGCGGATCGGCAGCTGCTGCACTTCCTCTGGGAGAGCGGGATCCGGCCGGGGGTGCGCCTCACCATCAAGGAGGTCGCGCCCTACGCGGGGACCATCAGCGTGCTCCTCGACGGGCGCACCGTCACCATGGGGCTGGTCGCCTCCGGCAAGATCTGGGTGTACGACCCCAAGGATCCACCGGACGCCGCCTCCTCCCGCGCCTCCGGGCGGGCCAAGCGCGGCCGCGCCGCGGCGCGCTAGATGGCGGCGGTCGAGGGCCTCTACGCGCTGCAGAACGGCTTCATCGGCTTCGAGAAGAGCGGTCTCTTCTACGGCGAGCGCTCCGCCGAGCGCGTCACGCTCCCCATCTCGTGCTGGATCGTCCGCACCGCCGACGCGGTGATCCTCTTCGACACCGGCGTCTCGCCGCGGGCGGTGCCGGGCCTGCTCCGCTCCGACACCCTCGCCCGCTTCACCGACGAGGACCTCCTCGTGCACCGCCTCGACGGGCTCGGGCTCGAGCCGGCCGACGTGGACCTAGTGGTGCTCTCGCACCTGCACTTCGACCACGCGGGCGGGGCCTATCTCTTCCAGGACTCCGAGCTCGTGGCGCAGAAGGACGAGTACGCCTACGCGCACTATCCGGCCGCGTTCTTCGCGGGGTTCTACTACCGCAAGAACTTCGACTTGCCCGACTACCGCTGGCGCCTGCTCGATGGGGACGCCGAGCTCGCGCCCGGCGTGACCGTGCTCCGCAGCGACGGGCACACCCCCGGGCACCAATCCCTGCTCGTGGAGCTGCCCCAGTCGGGGCCGGTCATCCTCGCCGGTGACGCATGCTACTGGCAGCAGTCGATCGACGAGGAGAGGCCGCCCGGCGTGGTGTGGGACCCGACCCGCGCCATGCACGCGATCAAGCGGCTCAAGACGCTGGCCCGCCTCACCGGCGGCCGCGTCTTCCCGAGCCACGATCCCGAGTTCTGGAAGACCGCCATCAAGTCACCCGACGCCTACCGCTAATCCCCTTACCCTGCCCTCTCCCCTGGTGGGAGAGGGCAGGGTAAGGGGCGATCTCAAGGGTGAGGGGGTAATCAATGAAGGTTCTTGACGGAATCAAGGTTCTGGAGCTGGCGCGGGTGCCCCCCGCAGAGCTGCCCGGCATGATGCTGGCGGACATGGGCGCGGAGGTCCTCAAGATCGAAACGCCCCCGGAGGCGCCCGAGTCCGCCGAGGTCGCGCGCCGCGCCGCCTTCGCCTACGTCAACCGCAACAAGCGCTCGCTCGCGTTGAACCTGAAGGCCGCCGAAGGCCAGGCCATCTTCGGCAAGCTCGCCGCCGAGGCCGACGTCATCGTCGAGGGCTTCCGCCCGGGCGTGATGAAACGGCTCGGCGCCGACTACGAGACCATTCGCGTCCGGAACCCCCGCGTCGTCTACTGCTCGCTGTCGGGCTTCGGGCAGGAGGGGCCGTACCGCGACTACCCCGCGCATGACATGAACTACCTCTCGCTGGCGGGGGTGCTCACCCTCATCGGCGAACCCGACCGCAAGCCCGCCATCCCGCTCAACATCGTGGCCGACTACGCGGGGGCGAGCATGCACGGCGCCCTCGGGATCATGTTCGCGCTCTTCGCGCGGGAGCGGACCGGCCGCGGCCAACTCGTGGACGTCTCCTATCTGGACACGTCGGTGGCTCTGCTCGCCGCCACGCCCAACATGCGCTTCTTCTGGAGCGACGGGCTGGCGCCCAAGCGCGGGGCCGGATTCCTCGGGGGCTCCTACCCCTACTACGCGATCTACGAGACGCGCGACGGCAAGCTGCTGACGATCGGCTGCACCGAGCCCTGGCTGTGGGAGAACTTCTGCAAGGCCATCGACCGCCCCGATCTCGCCCGGTTCGCGCGCAAGCCCGACCAGTTCGTGCGGGCCGCCAACGCGGAGGAGATCAAGGCGCGGGAGGAGATTCAGGCCATCCTGCGCACCCGCACGCGCGACGAGTGGTGGGACTACCTCGTCAAGGCCGACGTGTGCGTGGGCAAGGTCTACGAGCCCGAGGAGATGGTGCGCGATCCCCAGGTGCAGGCGCGCGATATGGTGGTGGAGCTCCAGCACCCGGTGCACGGCACGATCACGGAGTTCGGCGTGCCCATCAAGCTCTCGGACACGCCGGGCACGGTCCGGCACGCCGCGCCCGCCACCGGGGAGCACACCGACGAGGTGCTGCGGGGGCTCGGCCTCGGCGCGGCCGAGATCGCCGCGCTCCGCGCCAGCCGCGTCGTCGCCTAGCGGCCGAGGGCGGTCGGGACCTCCAGGCTGCGCACCTGGAGGGCGGCGAGTGGGACCTCGGACACGCGCAGGGTCAGGGGCTGGACGCGCGCGGTGACCTCGCCCGCCTTCACCACGAGGTCGCGCTCCGCGAGTCGCGCGGCGATCCCCGCGGTGCCGCCAGGAGTCGATGGCCGCCATGAACCCACCACGATGTCGAGCCCGGCGGCGCCGAGGCTGTTGGTGGACCCGGTTACGCGATACTCGCCGTCCCGCGCGGTGGCCACCCCGGGGAACTCCACGCTGCCCTGGGCGAGCAGGGTGGCGTGCGCGGTGATGCGACCGCGGTCGTCCACGAGCATGGCGAAGCCCCAGTGGCGGTCCGTGAAGGGATCGCGCCGCCGTCCCGCCACGACCACGCCCGCGTTGCCGGCGTCGGCCACCGCCATCGCCTCGATGGCCTCGAGCCCGCGGAGCTCCCGGCCGAGGCGCGGGGCGCCGTCGGGACCGAGTCGGAGGACGAAGGGGCTGCGCCCGGGACGCGCGCTGTTGAGCGTCCCGCCGAGGACGAGGACGCCATCGGCGAGCGCCAGCAGGGAGCGCGGCTGCGCGGGTCCCTCCATGTCGTAGCGGCGGGCCCAGAGCGGTCGCCCCGCCGCGTCCACCGCGAGCACGAAAGGCGTGCCCGCGAACGCGACGTTGGGCAGGCGGAGATATCCCGCGAGAATCACCCCGCCACCGACCCCCGGGGCTACCGCCACCCCGTAGCCCGGCGCGCCGAGATCGAAGGCGTGCGCCCACCGGAGCGAGCCGTCGTGCCCGAAGCGCGCCGCCGCCACGCTCGGGGCGTCGCCGCCCAGCCCGGCGTAGCCGGTGAGCACGATGCCGTCGCCGGCGCTGGCGGCGTCGTGGAAGCGCTCGAGGCCGCCGGCGTCGACGGTGCGCGCCCAGACGGGCGCGCCGGCCTCGTCCAGGCGCACCAGGAGCGGCCGCGGCGCCACGCTCGCCGTCGATGGCCCGGACGCGCCGAAGGCGCTCGCGCTTTGCCCGAACATCAAGGCCCCGCCGGGCACCCCCGCCGCCCCGTCCAGCTCGTCCACGTCCCCGCCGCCGTAGGTGCGCGCCCACTGGAAGCGCTGCTCGGGGACCTCGCCCATGGCGATGAAGTCGGTGCTCGGGCCGAAGCTGCCGCGAGTGCTCCCGAAGAACACACACGCGCCGTCGGAGCGGCACAGGACCTTGCGCCCCCAGTCCGTCCCCCCGCCGCTGACCAGGTGGGTCCGCCAGCTCCCGATCGCCTCCACCTCGCGCGCCCCCAGATCCCAGACGCGCAGCGTGTTCTCGATGGGGGGCGGGCCGCTCGCGCACGCGGCGAGGGCGAGCGCGGCGGCGGCCGCGCCGAGGCGAAGGGGGCGCGTCAGCGCCATCGCGGCATCACCTGCGTGGCGCGGTGGCCGGATGGGCTCACGATCGCCAAGATAGCATGCGCCGTGGTGCGGTCGCGGTATCATCGGGGCCGCCATGGACTTCCCGCGCCTCTCGCTCGAGGCCTGGCGCGCGCTGTGGGTCCGCCTGGGGGCGCGCAGCGATCCCGCGCCCGTGCACGCCGCCGTCCTCGCCCACTACGCCGAGTCCCACCGCGCGTATCACACCGGCGAGCACATCGCGCGGACGCTGGGCCTTCTCGACGGGGTCCGCGGGCGCCTGCGCAGCCCCGACGAGGCCGAGCTCGCGGTGTGGCTGCACGATCTCGTCTACGATCCGCGCGCCGCTGACAACGAGGAGCGGAGTGCCGAGATCGGCGCGCGCTGGCTCGCCGAAGGAGGCGTGGCGCCGGAGCGGGCGGCGCGGTTGCGCGCCCTCATCCTCGCGACACGGCATGCCGCGTCGCCCGAGGAGCACGACGCGCGCTACGTGGTGGACGCGGATCTGTCCATCCTGGGCGCGCCGCCCCACGAGTTCGACCGGTACGAGGCCCAGGTGCGCCGGGAGTACGCCTTCCGGTCCGAGACCGAGTGGCGGGAGGGTCGGGCGCGGCTCCTCCGGCGATTCCTCGCTCAGCCCGCGCTCTTCCTCACGCCGGAGTTCGCGGGCTTCGAGGCACCGGCGCGCGCCAACCTGGCCCGCTCCATCGCGCGGCTGGACGCGGCGCCCGCCCGATGACGCGCCGCCGGCGGCCGTTCCCCGCGGGCGCCGTCCTCGCTCCCGCCGCGCTGCTGCTCGCGCTCACCGCCGCCTGCGGGCGCGACGCGCCGCCGCCGGTGACGGGGCCGGCGCCGTCCGCCGCCGATGCCTTCGTGACCGAGGGTGAGGCGCTCCTGGCTCGCGGCGACTACGCGGGCGCAGCGGAGCGATTCGAGCGCGCGGTGGCGCTCGCTCCCGAGCACATCGCCGCGCGCTACGGGCTGGGCGCCGCCCTGTCCCACCTCGATCGCATCCCGGAAGCGGTGGCGCAGTTCCAGTGGGTGGATCGGCTGGGAGGGGCTCGGTCGCCCCTCGCCTCGCGGGCCCGCGAGTGGCTGGCCCGCCGGAACGCGCTGGCCCAGCGGCCGACCACCAGGGTCGAGTACGTGCCCCTCGATCAGCAGGCCCCCGCGCGCGTGCGGGGCACCCTCACCTGGAGCGGATTTCTCACCGGGGCCGACACGCTCGTGGATGTGGAGCTGCGGCGGCAGAACGTGACAGGGGCGCCCCCGCCCTACCGGGCGGCCGGCCGCGTCCCGGGGGCGTTCGAGTTCCCGCGCGTGGCCGCGGGAAGCTATCAACTCCATGTCTGGACGCGCAAGCAGCGCGTCGAGCTCTGGCGGCAATTCGTGCTGGTGCAGCCGGGCGTGGACGTTCAGGTGGACCTCACGCCGGGCAACGCCGTGGCGCCGGCTGATGCGCTGCCGCTGCCCGATCCGCGCGCTCTGCGCGAGCGGGAGCGACTCGAGCGCGGGCGCTAGCTGTGAAGTCTCACGAGGTTCGTTGCAGGGGGGTTGTCCATCCGGGGGCTCTCAACGAAGCTGGAAGCTGCCAAGCACTCCAGAACGCTGAGGAGGATCCCCGGATGAACATCCACAAGAAT